>Ga0193726_1000641_pt1 | contig 34505 bp, 29 predicted proteins | sample H2c1metaG_FD_144928 | JGI IMG/M metagenome (GOLD analysis project Ga0193726, IMG submission 144928) | Soil microbial communities from a riparian zone of the East river system, Colorado, United States - H2c1 | ecosystem: Environmental > Terrestrial > Soil > Riparian zone | place: USA: East River... | reverse complement strand
AAAAACTCCATGGCATGTAGGCGATTCTCAGCACCAACATGCGCCGTGGGGTTCTCCGAGGCGGCTTTCGACGCAAGGTTCGAGCGGATGTCTTCACCCCACAGCCCCAATCGGGCAAAGATATGGCCGGGCATATGAAGCGCATGCGGAGCGGCAGGCGCGATGGAAGCGTAACGTCGGGCTGCTTCCAGTCCCTGTTGCGCCATCACTGGATTATCACAGGCATGGATGATGTAGTGCGCAATGCCTGGATGGTCTGGATGCTGGCGGAAAATAGGATAGAGAATTGCCACGGCCTTCTTTGGGTTGATGAGAGCTACATCGTCACGCGGGGCAGAATTGATCAAGGCAAGCGCATAGAAGACCTGCGCTTCCAAGTCATTCGGATAGTGAGTGGCAACTTCTTCCATCGCGTCGGTGTATCGCTTGGAGTACACATCAAAGTCCTTTTCTGTGTAACCATCAAAGAAAAGGTGCACTGCGTGAATGTAAGCCGCTTCTCGTGGATCCTTCTCCCGCGCCTTGGCTGCCATGCGGAGTGCTCGGTTTGCTGCGACTACACCGGTATCGGTTGGCCCGCCGTTGACTTGGTTGAAATCGGCCATCGCCACACCCCAGTAGGCCATCGCGCAGTCTGGATCCGCGGCCGCAACATTTCCAAATGACTTTCCAGCCTCATCGAGCCAGAACGAATGCAGGAGCGCAATGCCACGGTTGAATTCCGCCCTGACCTGCGGCTTGCATGAAATATTGAACGAGACAGACCCCAGTCTCGATGGCATAGACGTATCTGCCATGAGACCCATGCGAGCCATGTTGTCGTCCGGACTTGGCTTGCCAATGGAACGAAGCGGGAGTGCGCAAAGGACTATAAGGAAGGCGGGTACGGTAAGCATCGTCATGAACTTCATGGAATCTTCCTTTGTCCATCTATTGTGAAATCAAGCACTGTTGTCCGAAATAGGTAAGGTGGCCCGCAGCGCGGAACGCGATCTGTTCCTCCGCCGCATCGCTTCGACTGGGCGCGTTGCGATAAATGCCGGTTCCCTGCCGACTTCCTCAAAGTCACGTGCTGCGCATCCCATGAACAAACGAAGTCGCGCGTTCAGGTGAAGGCACTTGATCTGCAGGATGTAAACCGTTCAGAAAGAATCGCTCTCGCAGTTCTGCGGTAAGAGGGCTATGTGGTTCTCTGGTTCTCTTGTCGCTGATTTCAGAAATTCTTCACACTCTCCCCATGATGACCCGTAAAACAACCGTTATGCACTGGTAAAAGGTAAAAGTGAAATCAAATCTGATGCGGGTCAGGTTTGGGGGAGGCACAGGTCGGACCGCTGGTACCCTTAATCCTTCAATCACATGGTGGAAGCTTGCCGCTGAGGAAGCGGCCCCTGAAAATGCCAGACCATCCGTCACGGCGGTCGAGAGCCGGCGGTTTCACCTGACCGGCGCGCTGCCCGTTTCCAACCGCTACTGACAGGTAGGTTTCAGCGGCGGCTGGAGCGCGAAACACCCGAACCAGGGAGAGTTGTCCCAGTTTTCGTGCGTAGTGATAATGGAAATTGCTGCGAAGGCCGATGTCAATTCGCTCAGCGGCACGAGTGAGCACTTCGTCGGAACCCAGCGCGTCGATGTAGAGAACATAGCCCGCGGTTGGGCGGCCAGTATCGCATGCCAGCATGGCAAAGGAAGGCGCCATCGCAAGCGAGTCAAACACATCTTGCAAAGTCTGAGAAACGTGAGCTTCATTCAGCTTCTCTCCAAACCAGTCTGAGACATGCCCGTGCCTCCCGAGGAAGCGCACCAGGGGACAACAATGAAGGTGGCCGGTGACTTCCACTACATCCTGCAAAAGATAACGATAGAGACCGCCTCCGGTAGTGAGCACCACGGCGTACCGCTGCCCGCGATCGATCTGGTGGGCCAACTGAGGATGGGCGGGATCGACTTCCCCGCCGGAAGCGACCGGAAGAAACTCCATAAAATGGGAACGCACAGCCAAAGCTGCGTCCTGCTGCCCGACCATGGGTAAAGAGACGAATCCCTCAGTGGCGAGGAGTCCCTTGCGCTGGATCCGGGCCTGGGGAAACAGTGTTCTCAGATGGACAGCGGGCGCGGCAGCATTTGCATCAGCCCAGCAACTGATGAGGAGAAGGTCCGGCCACAACCTGGCGTGCCGGTCGGCCGGGTTGGACGAGCGTAGCGCTGCCCGCAGCTCGGCCGCACGGCGCTTTTCGGGGCGGATCGGCCGGCGGAGATTGTCCGGCAAAGCTTTCTGGTGGCGAACGGTTCCCCGCTCCAGGTCATAAGCCAACTCATCCCCCCACGCCGGCAAACGATCCACCAATAGAGACAAGAAAGTCGGGTTCCACACGGAGATGAGTCTTAATTTGGAACTGCGGATAAGAAACAATAACGTCAGATACTGGAATGCTTCCATGTCCGAGACTTTGCGTAGTGCGCTGGGCACGGCCATTACGGCGCCTACCAAGCGTCGCTGCCAGCCACCCACGTAAGCTGCGTCGTCCTCAAAACCAATAGGAATGCCAGCTGGCGTTCGGGCATCGGTAAAGGTTGCCGGGCTGACAGACCAATATGCCTGCCCGGAAAGCAGGTCGGGGTAGTGCAGGAAAAGATCGGCGATCCAGGAGCAGATGCCCCGTTGAAACTCGCGCTGCAAGGAACCGGTATAGGGAATCAACTTGGCCGTGCCAGAGGATCCGCTGGTTGGCTCAAGGAGTCGCACGGGCTCCCGTGTGAGGACATTGCCGGACCCCGTGCCGACGCGGTCAACCCATTGCTGAAATCCGTCGTAGTCCCGCAACGGCACTTGTTGCTGAAACTCGCGGACAGAAGGGATGGAGGAAAAATTATGCAAGCGGCCGAACTCGGTCTCAGCATTCGCCACCAGCAGCCGCTTCAGCAGCGCCTCCTGTTCTTGCTCAACGCGCTTCACCGCGCTACGGAAGGAAGCGGCCTCGGAAAGGCAACCCACCAGCCAGAGCGAGTTTGCGAGCGCGCAGATCACGTGAACTTTTCCTCTGGCGATTCCAGTCCGATCGGGGTTTCGTCCAGCCGAGGCGTAGCACGAAGGAAGCGTGCGAGGAACTCAAGATAGCTCCGGCCCGAAACCACCCTGGGGAGGCGCGGCCAAATCAAACCGTGCAAGCGCGGCAAATGATAGCTGGGCACCTCGGGGAAAAGGTGATGTTCCAGATGATAGTTCTCGTGCAAGAGGAAAAATCCGACGAGTGGACTCGGGAGAATGGTCCGGCTCGCGATATACGGATCGGAAGCGTCTGTGATCCCATGCTGGGTGAAACCGCGGATGGCAGTGAGAGTCGCGACAATCAGCAATGGAACCAGCCACGCGACGAGGAGCAGCCCCCCAGGCACGAGCCTCCATAGCACGCTGTAGGTGGCCAGCAGAAAGAAGTATTCGGACAGGATGTGGCGGCGCTCTTCGCCGGTGCCGTACTTGAGACCGAGTACGGGAATCAGCGCGAGATATAAGACCGGCCCCACGCTCAGACGCATAAAGTGCAACGACCAAAGCAGGACGCGGGGGCGCGGGAGATAGTTCTGGTAATCGTCCGGATCGCGCGAATCGCCGAGAAACTTGTGGTGGCGCGTATGCAATACCCGGTAAGCCGAGTAGGACATGACAAAGGTCGCGCCCAGCAGCACGGAGCCAATCCTGTTCCATTGTCGATTCGGAAACAAGCTGGAGTGCATACCGTCATGCATCAGCAGCACGAATGCATTGAGTGCCAGGGCCGTAACTGGAATCCCGGCAGCCGGCAAGAACCAGCGAGAGTTCGCCCAGCCTGTCACGGTCAGCCACACGCCACAAACCGCGAGCGCGATGAAAACGGCAAATTCCAGTGCGCGCTTGCGCCCATCTTGCGCAGCGAGCTTCGCCACCCTGGCTTCGAAGCCGCGAGACATATCCTGTCTGGCGCGCAGAGTTGACTGCAAGGCTTTGCACTCCGCGGATTCTTCCGGCCGTTGCCTGAAAAGCGCCGCAAACACACCCCAGCCAAGCGCGGCGCCCGCGCAAATATCCAGAAATTCATGCCGTTTGGTCAGCAACGTGGAGGCCAGGATCAGCAAGACCCAAGCCCAAAGGGTTGCCAGGAATTTCCAATTCTTTACCAAGCGCGTGCAACACAACGCACAGTAGACAGCAAGCGAGGCATGCAACGAAGGGATGGCATTCCCATTGCTGTCTGCGGCGAGGACGATCCGTAACATAGGATCGGTAACCTGAGACGCGGTAACAAGCGCCGGAACAGCGGTGGGCCAGAAGACGAAGACCGCATGAGATGCCAGGGCGATCCATCCAAAGCCGAAAGCCATCTGGCGGAGATTGACAGAATCGCGAACCAGTAGGAGCGGCAGCAGCAACAGCAGATAGAGCGAAATGTAACACCATATTGCGAGCGGAAAGAATGGCGTCATTCGATCAATCGAGGTAAGCGGCGCCAGCGCTGGCGTAAACAGAAGGTGATGCTCGATCGTGAAGTAAGGCACGGTAACTAGCAGGCCAAGAGCAAGGAGGACTCCGGCTTTCCCGCTCTTCGCCGACCCTAACATCTTTAAGTCAGCCGTGTTTGCGCGCGGTTTCATCCGTCAGCCAATTATTACGTGCACGCCAACCATTCGCTCGCCGGCGCGGGTCAGGTTGGAGCGGGAGACTTCCGTCAGGCATGCCAGTTCGTCGCCATCGGCATGTCCCGGATTCATTTTGTTAAAAAACGCCACTCGAGAATCACGCAGGCGTTGCTCGGTAACTTCAGCCACGCCGGCACGCAACGGCGTGGCGGGGTGGAGCCGGACGATGCCGGAATCGGTCAGGAATTGATCGCCGAACTTCTGCCGGCCAAGGGTCTTGAGGATCCGCTGTATGTGAGGTGGCGTGGGAGCTTTCGGATTGGGATAAAACTCGCGAAAGAAGACGGGCAAGAAGCGCCAAGTCCGGTATCCGGAGCAAATGAGAAACCAATATACGCGCGTGGCACGGGAATCCGCGAGAATAAGGTCTGCTTCGGCGAAAATCGTTCGGCTCCAGAGGCGACTTAGCAAAGTGTCGCCCCAGTATTCACGGGCAATAATCGTGTCACCCGAGAAGAAGGCCACTACCTCCTGGCCATCGATGCAAGAGGCGATGCGCATGGAGGTTGAGAACCCTTGAATGCGGCCCGATTCCACATCACGCAGCATGATCACGGATTCTTTTTCGCCCAGGTCGGTTTCGAACCGGGCGCGACAAGTTCCGTCGAAGTACGCTTCCAGCAACCCGTACATTTCATCGCGCTCGGCATGCGTGAGCGTTGCTCGCGCCACGACCGAGCCCGCAAGACGACGCTCCCGTCGAGGATCAGAGGGTGGCTGCGTCAACGTAGACAGGGCGCTGGTCAAGTTGTTCATGCAGATGACCTCCGTCAGACCATTCAGCCAGATACAACATACTCGGATAAAGGACGTGGGCGTAACCTTCCGCAACCGGCAACAGCGGATCCCGGGCATCCAGCCCGACCAGAAGATAGCTGAACCCACGCAGACTGGCCAGAATGTGGACCTCGCGCAGCAAACTGCCGAAAACAGCTGGATCATCATCAGCAACGCAGATGAGCGCGGCGTAGGCACTGCGAAGCGCCTCTCCTGGGTCCGGCAAAGCACGCCGCCCAAACCAGGCGGCACTGGAATTCCAGAACGGAACCACAGCTTTGAGCCAGCCAGAATAGCCTCGGACAACCATCTGCTTATAGGCAGACTGGTCCCACAAGCCGATTACCCCAAGCATCCTCTTTCCGCGGCGCGCGATTCGAAAGTCCTCGGTCCGCAGACCAAGCGCCGCCAGGTTGCGCAGCGCCTCCTCGGTCCAAACCGAGAAAAATTGGCGATGTTTGCCATGTGCGCGCAGGAAATCGGCGAGTTCAGCAAGTTCATCGGAAGCGGCGGGCGAGATGCTCACATCGCAGGCGGACCGGCCTTTCGGCCGACGGGTGTCGAGCGCCAGCGTGCAATAGTCCGCTACCGCGTGAAAATGCGGAAACAACTTTCGTCGCTTCCCGACCAGCACACCGCTTGCCTCCTCGTTCCCTCCAATCATCGATGCGAGATATGCGGGAACAGGGTCGTGATCATGGAGTTGCCGGAGGAGCGAGAACCCGCGGGAGACAAGCCACGGCCGCGGAAACGCTCGTCAACACGCAATTGCCCGAGGTATCCCAGGCGCTGTTCGCTGCCATTCAAGAAGACGTGGCGGACGGAACGGCATGCCACACCGACCACCTCTGCGTCTTCCGCAGTGCGCGCCACAACGATCTGGCAATCGTCTCCGGTCACAGCGCAACCCAACGAGAAATCGGGCTCGCGTTCGAAGGCGACCGTAATGCGTCCGGGAACGGGCTGGCGTTTCACCAGGCGGCGAATCGAGGCGTCATCCTCAGGAACCGCAACGTCGATGTTGACCTCCATCATGCGCGCGCACCGGCGAGTTGTTCGTGGGTGAGCGGCTCCCTGTGCTGCACCTTCAGTAGAGGCGCCGTATAGGACTCGTCTCCCAGAGGAAAATCCTTCCGCTGAAGTACCTCCGCGCGGAAAAGCAGGTTAATGGAGAAAAAGTGGGCCCACATGAACCAATCGCTGGCATTGACCTTGAAATCCAAGCCACGGCGCAAAATCGAGGAGAAGCGATAGAACTTCTGCCGCGCTTGGATACAACGCTGCTTGACCTGTTCCGCTGTGATGCCTCGCGGCGAAAACGGAACCATTCCATAGCGGTATTCGGGGTCGAGCCACCAGCGGTCATAGAGCAGGCGCCCCTCACTCTGGAGACGCGCGTAAAGCGGCGTCCCGGGAAAGGGCGTCAGGTGGTTGAAGGCGACAATGTAAAAGCGGTGTCGTTCGGCGAAGGCCAGCGTTTCCTTCAGTGTGTCACCGTTGTCCTCGTCGTAGCCAAGGATAAAAGTCGCGTAGAGACGGATTTCGTGACGCCTCAAGTTCTCCAGGGCCTTTTCATAGCCGCCCTTCATCAAGTTGAAGGACTTGTGCATGCGGCGAAGATTATCTGGATTGAGGGTTTCAAAGCCGATCAGAAGCCCCTGGCAGCCGCTGGCCTTGATCAGGCGGAGAAACTCTTCGTCATGAGCGGCGTTGATGCTGGCCTGGCTGACCCAACGGACCTTCAGAGGAATCAGCGCGCGGAAGAACTCCTTGGCCTGATCCATGTTGGACGTGATGTTGTCATCGACGAAGAACAGGAGTGGCTTCTTGATACGGCGTATTTCGTCGACGATCTCGTCAACCGGACGTCGCGTCTGCGTATTCGCAAAGTAGGATTGGACGGCGCAGAATTCGCAGCGAAAGTGACAGCCGCGCCCGGCTTCCACCAGACCGACTGGCAAATAGCGTTTGCCTGCAAAGATGGACCTATCCGGACGGAGACCAGTCAGAAGCGGCCGCTGTGGTTGCCGGTAGATTCGACGCAGACGGCCCCCCCGAAAATCCTCAAGCATTTCCTGCCACAAGCCCTCGGCCTCGCCTACCAGAATCGACTCCGCATATTCGCTGGCTTCGTCCGGCACTAACGTGGGGTGGAAGCCGCCCATTATTACAGGTACGCCGCGCCGGCGAAACTCTGAAGCAATCTGGTAAGAGCGTTTTGCGGTATAGGTCTCTACGCTGATCGCCACCAGGTCCGTGGGCTCGTCGAATGGTATGGCCTCCGTACGGTCATCATAGAAGCGGATATCCGTTTCGTGGTCGCGTTTCGTCAGGCCGGCAAGCGTAGCCGGTGCCAGTGGCTCCATTTGCCAAGTGCGGATGTAGGGCTGCCCTGCACGGCGGCCGACGCACGGATGGACCAGAGTTAGACGCATATGCGATCTTCAAGCATTGGGAGCCAATTGCCAGTCGCAGTTATAAAACGTGTCCAGATGATAGGCGTAGAAGCGGTAACCCAGATTTGCCGGAATCGCGATGGGCAGTTGTGTCCGCGATCCGCTGAGCCGCTTCCAGATGGACGGATAACTGTAAGTCTTCTTCCAGGCGCGGCGCGTGTTTTCCAGCAATTCCGCGGCGGTCATATTCTTCGGTTCAAAAACCACATGCTGACCGTCGTACAGGCCCCAGTTCTCCGTAGTGATGCGTCCCTGGCTCTTTAGCCTTTTGTACAAGCCGGTGTTGGGGAAGGGGACGGCAATGGCATAACGCGGCAAATCCATGCGCGTCTCCATCACGAAGTCCACCGTCTCATCGAAAGTTGCAGGCGTATCGTGATCGAAGCCAAAGACAAAGCATCCCATCAGCGCGATGTGGCGATCGCGAATCTTTTCCACTACCTCGCGATAATCGCGCCGCATGTTGAACCCTTTCCTGGCTTCCTTCAGGGATTCCTGGCTCAAAGACTCGAACCCGATCAGCAGACCGCGACAGCCGCTGCGGGCCGCCAGGTCGAGGAGTTCATCGTCCCACGCGATGGTGGTGGTGGCCAGGCCGCCCCACTGGATCTTCAGCGGGATCAAAGCGGTGAACAGTTCCTTGGCGTAGGCGACATTGGCGATCAGATTCAGATCGAGGAAGATCACCCGTTTTGCCTTCATCTGCCGAATGTCAGCGACCACGTCTGCAACTGGTTTTTGCAGTGGTTGGCCCCATGCCGAAGGGACTACGCAGAAATCGCATTGGAAGATACAGCCGCGCGTGGCTTCAATCGTATGCGCAACGTTGACCAAGCTCGTGTTGTACAGCTGACGTTGTGGAAATGGAAGGTTGTCGAGTCGTAAGTTGGGGCTCTGATCATAACGCCGCGCCATCTGGCCAGCCTCAAAGTCGCGCAGCAACTGCGGCCATGATTCTTCAGCGTAGCCGACCACAGTGCTGTCGGCGTGTTGCATCGCCTCTTGCGGCATGAGCGTTGGGTGGACGCCGCCCAGTACCACCGGGATGCCCCGCTGCCGCAACCGTGCGGCTATTTCGTAGGCCCGGGGAGCGGTTCCCGTGATCGCGGTGATACCAACCAGGTCGGCTTCCATGCGATCCGGATCAATTTCGTCAACGCCTTCGTCGGTGATGCGGACCTCGGCAGCGATCTCCGGTGGAACCAACGAAGCAAGCGTTGTAAGTGTCAACGGAGCGTAACGCATCGTCTTCTTCCAGATCCCGCCGCGATGCCGGTACAGGGGACCGCGCGGGCATAGAAGATGGATACGAAGCTTGCGACTTTGTGGAACCGAGGCGGAAGATCTCAGGCGTAGCGGATCGGATGCAGGGTCGTCGGCTCGCATGCTCCCCCGTTCAGAATCCAACGATATTCCGGGCATTCTAGCACGCTGTCAAACTGGAGCGATAGCGAACTTACTCTCGCTTCTACTGCACGTAGCCCGGCCGGTTTTGCTGGTGCCATGCGTCGAGCCCGGGCAGATTTTCAAGAGCCGTCTGCGGATGAAGATGATGAACTCGATGGTAACCGACGTTGTGCGGCGTCAGCAGCACCCGGCCCAGCAACCCAAGATGATGATTACGCGTGGAGTGTTCGGTCTCAAGGCTGCGGCCGCGGCTCGGTTCCTGCACGTGTTCATACAACAGGCGCTGACCGGCAAGATAACCGGCCAGCACAAGTGGAGCAACGTAAAACGCCACCAGCCAGCGCGGCCAGATCGCCGCCAGCGCACCCACGCAGGCATAAAACAGTAATTGCCGGTGCTCTTCGCGCGCGCAGGCGATAACTTCTGCGTGGTTGGTCAGGTCGTCGCCCGATCGGTCCTGAAGAAACCATCGGCCGTAGCTGTTGCGCAGGGCCGGAGCATGAAAAGCGATGGCTCCGTAGAGACCGCGCGCCACCCAGAGCGGAGTCAACAGAAAATAACGGAAGGAGATAGCCCAGTGCCGGACCGCGCTGCGCCCCACCCACGGTTTGAGATACGGGTCTCCCGGAAGACCCAGGTGGCGATGGTGGCGCAAGTGATGGTAACTCATCGCTTCCAGCGTGGAACCCACCGGATAACCCGCCAGCAACTCGACCACACGCAACGCGCCACGCTTACCGCGCGGCGGAATGTGCACCGCATCGTGCAACACCACGCCTAGCGCGTGAAATCTGCCCGCAAGCAGGACCACCCACAGAGGATAAAGCCATATCGGCGCCCGCCACGCCGCCAGCCAGACGACCGCAATCACCGCCCAGTCGGCCATTGCATATAGAAAGAGCCGCCGCGGCCTGGCGGCACGCAATAGCTCACGGGGAATCGATTCCAAGGAATGGCTATGCAATCGCTCTACCTCTGATCATCGAACCTGTACCGCTTCCGGTGGCAGGGCAGCATGCGGCTCCTGGGACGCAAACTGCCGTTCCACATCCGCCGTCAGCCGCCTGTCGACGAAACCGTGAAGCCGCGCGAAGACCCGCGATCTGAGCACCGAGCTTTGCGTGAGACTCTTCTGCTGCCGCAGCAACGCCTCTCGTTCTTCGGCTTTGAAAGTCAGCAGCCGGTCGTAGAAAAGCGCCGCGTTCAACGAGATGCCCTCGCTCATGATGCGCTGATACAACCGACGCGTGTGGCCACCTACTTCGGAGCAGGACATACTGGCGTGCCGCCAGTACGGAGCCCCGGTTTTTAAATGGCTGGCTGTGCGCAGATCGAAACGGCCACGATTCATGTCGTTCAGCACCGGCACTCCAGTCGCGCGCGTGCTGAACGGCGCAAGAAAGAAAAAGTCAGGGGGATGCCGCCGCAAAAACTCCAGCGTCCGTTCCAAAGACCCCGCGGTCTCGCCGGGGAATCCCACAATCAAGGAAACCACACTCGTAATCCCGTGTTTGCGGCAATTATCAATCGCGCGGGCATTGGATTCCACGGTACAGGCTTTTTCCATGTTGTCGAGCTGTCCCTGGTCGCCCGACTCCAAACCGATTTGCGCTTGATTCAGTCCAGCGCATTTCATCAGCGCAGCGGTGGCTTCATCGGCCAGATCGTCGGCGCGCGCATAACAGGTCCACTTCACTCTCAGCTGCCCCTCGATCAGGAGGCGGCAGAACTCAGCCAGCCGACGCCGGGGCACGGTGAACAGAGAATCCAGGCAGGTGATGTAATCGATCTTGTGATGCGCTAGATAGCGCTCCCACTCCTCGGCCATACGCTTCGCGCTCTTATAGCGGAATCGCGTATCGGTAAACAGATACGGATAGTTGCAGAAGCTGCATCGGTAGGGGCAGCCGCGCACGCTCTCGTAGTAGATCATGCTGTAGCGACGCTGGTGATCGCGCTCGGAGAGTTCCCAGTCGGGCGTGGGTAGAAAATCCAGGTCTTCGGATTGGGGCACGCCGCTGTAGAGCACTTTTGTCCGGCCACGATCAAGCAGGCGTCCACCCGGAGGAGCCTTCAGAGTGCGGAAGCCGGAACGCACCCACTCGGCCAGCGCCGGCACCAGAAACTCGCCGTAACCGGGTGCGAGCACCTCGACCTCCGGCGTATCTTGCCATTGTTCGGAAAGCAAGGCCGCGAGCGGCCCTCCGACAACCACATGATTGTGTGGCCGCTTGAGCATCTTGACCAGAGGCATGAGTTCGCTGAGGTCACGGAGAAACGTGGTTGAGACAAACACGCAGTCAGTTTCGTCGAGCAGCGCGCGCACGCGCCGCGGATGATCGAACAAATCGCCATAAGTAGCCAGCGCATACGGCATTCCTGCCTGTTGCAGCATGGTGGCCAGCACCACTTCAGTCAGGTCCGGAGTCGACAGCACATCGACCTCCGCCCGCGGACGGCGTAGCAGAAATTCGGCAAATACCAGCTTGATCTTAAGGTCGAGCCATGCGTGCTCAGAAGCCACCCACTGGCGGAAGAGTCTCCTCCCAACGCTCCACGTGGAAGACTCGTTGCCGCTCACCAGACCACCCGTCATGACCAGCACTTTCATCGCTGTACCCTCCATGGATGGTCGTCCAGCATCATGTTCGCCGGATGGGCTGTCATGACTCTGACCGGCGAGACGGCCCGGTTGACCACCGGCGCTCCCCCGCGCGGCACCATCAGCACCAGAGTTCTCACCGGCCGCGCTTCATAGCCGGGCGCAAACTCCAGCGCCGCCTGCGCTACAAATGTGGAAATGATCAGCTCCATCTGGCGCATGGCAAACGGCTCTCCCAGACAGATTCTTCCGCCGATGCCGAAAGGAAAATAAGAGTGCCCGTAGTTGTGTCCGTTAAGAAAACGTTCCGGGACAAAACGCTCGGCGTCGGGGAATGCCTCTTCGTTATGGTGGGCAATATAGGCGCAGGGCAGCACGCGTTCACCCGCGCGCACGTGGTACCCCCCGATCTCAAGATCGCGCCGCGCCACGCGCGTCACGTTCACGACCACCGGGCACAACCGCATGCTCTCCCGGATACAGGCTTCAAGATAAAGGCCGCGCACCGGCGCGCCGGCGCTCTTCTGCGCCGACGCTTCAGCCCGCGCCCGCTCCATCTCTTCGGGATGCTGAAGCAGATGGACCATGACCCAGGCCATGGCGGCTGCGCCCGTGTCATGCCCGAACATCAGCAGCGTCAGCACTTCCGTGGTCAGGTCGTTATCGCCGGGGTCGACTCCGCTCTCGAACACCGCAGCCAGCAGGCCCGTGGAATTTCCGCGTCCCTTGCGCCGTTTGCCGATTTCTCCCAGTATGCGAGCACGCAGGCGGTCGCGGTTTCTGAGCGCCCGTCCCCAGGGCGAAGCCGGGCCAAGATTGACCTGCAGGAATTTGAGATAGAGCACCAGAGGATTGCGGAACGACGCCAGAAAACCTTCCACCAGAAGTTCCATGCTCCGCTCTTCCTCTGGGCTCTTTTCGCCGAAGATGAACCGCACGATGGCGCTCAGCGAGATTCTGCGCGTCACTTCGTAGAATGAAAACTGCTTTCCCTGACCAAGCTCACGAATGACGGCCCGCGTCTTCTCCACCGTAATGGCGTCGTAGCTCGAAATAGTGCGGGCGTTGAACGCGGGCGCCAGCATCCGCCGTCGCTCTCGGTGCTCCTGGCCATCGAGCGTGATCAGAGAGCGGTCGCCAAGAATCGCTCGCAGAGCAAAAATCCCCCGACCGCTGTCGAGATCGGGATGGAGCGCGATTTCACGCACCAAGGCGGGATCGCCAGTCACCAGGGAACGACCCAGAATGGGCAGATCAAGTTGGAAACTCAGTCCTTGCCGGCGCATTTGCGCACCCAGAAACGAATACGGGTGGGCCAGCCAGTGATAACCGTTGCTCAAGGATGCGCCTAGCACGGCCCATCTCCCCGGACTTCCTGCAGCGCCGGCATGGTATCGGCGGCGAGAATCTCTCGATTCTCTCGCGCATATTTCCGGCCATAGAGACGAATCGCACCGAGGAACATGGCGAAAATGCGCGCGCCTTCTCGTGACTCCAGGGTTTCGATCCGCGAAGCGCAGCGTTCGATGGCAACCATGCCGCGCAGGTATTCCGCTCGAATCCAGTTTCGCACCGCCGGAGCACGGACCAGTTGGCCGTAGTCGTACTCCATCGCGCCGGCGCCCTGTTTCGCCCCTTGCTCCAGCACGGCGGCGGGAATGTTCATCAGCCCCTTGCTAACGTCTTCCTCAAGATCGCGCATGACCGAACACCAGGCCAATGCGGAAATCAGGTCCGCGGCATCTGCCGCCTGTAACTCAACGCCGCATGCGATCAGAGTTAGGTTCAGTGCGTGCAAGAATGTGCGGCGATGATGTTCGCGAAGTTCTTCACTGGTAAGCAGCAACTGGTCCTTGCGCCTGCGGTAGTCAAACAATAATCGGTCAAACAGGCATAGCAGGTCTGTGTCAGCGCCGCACCCATTGCTATGGCTGCGCAGCGTAGCTACCACATACCTTGCCAACGAAGAAACAAATGACGCCTGGTCATAATCGTCATCCGAGATCTGCCGGAGCAATTCCCTGACGTACGTCTCAGGGTCGCGGCCAATTTGGCGATCGCCATCGAGCACATCGTCGATATGTTGGACCAGACAGTACCCTGCCCGTATGATCCTGGTCCGCCGCCAGCGGCCGAGCGAATACTGGTAAATCACGATCAGGGTGAACAGATAGCGCCGGTGGCGCAGAACAAAATGCCGGAATTCCGACAGGCACATCAGTTCCAGGCGTAACGCGTCAAGGCGCTGCCCAGCGGCCGACCAGCGATAAACTGTCTGCATAGCCCCAGCCAGGACAATGCCGGCGACTACGTCGGCTAGATGATGTTCATGAATCAATACCGTTGAAGCGGCAATCAAGACCGCCCATAACAGAAACAGCCGGCGGCCCAGCGCGCCGCACCGCTCGCCGAAGGCCATAGCGGCAGTGAACGCGAAGCCGACATGCAGTGAAGGCATGTTGTTGTACTTCAGGCTGACCGCGCTCACCCATCCGCAGAACCGGCCCCACACGCCTGGTTCCGTCTGCGGCGCGAAACCAAGCTCCACCGGAAGCAGCAGAAAGAATAAGGCGCAGATCAGCGTTTCCAGAATCATGACCACACACAGGGGGCTAATTTCCCTCCAAGTCCGTAGGACGAACGGCGAGAGCGCCAGCATTAGGTTCAGAGAGATATAGACCACTGCCATCGACGGAACAAACGGAATGCCCAGCTCCGCATCGGAGTGCACGTGCACGCGGAGGCGATGCAGACCAGTCAGGTAGTTGGTGGCAATGTAGGTCGTCTCGAAGAACAGAAAAAATGCGAGGCATAGCAGCAGACCAAATCGCAGGTCCCTGGGAGCGGGCCACGCAAGAAAAGGCCCGTCCGTTTGGTGCGCTTCCCCCAGTTCTTCGGTCATGCTACGCGTTGGTCCCATCGAGAGCCCGGCTGGGATAGGGTCTCGGCCCCATCCACATGCTTAGATAGATCTTCAGAAATGACGGACGCTTCCCGGATAATTCCGAATGTTTCGGGAGATGGAGCCATGAAACATTCGGGTTCCGATGATGAGTACGGTGATGATGGTAGTTCAGAAAAGTGTACTGGATGACTTTGTTGACCTTCAGGTTCCATGCCCCGTCGTAAACGTCGAGCACCGACCATGCATGATCGGCGTACTGCAGCGAACTCCAGTTCACAGCAAAACAGCCGTAGCAGAGGAGCCATCCAGTAAGAGTCAGGTGCAGCAAATAAACAATCGCGCCCTGGGCCAGCAGTGTCAGCAGGATTTCGCCGCGGATGCGTCCGGCGGGCGCGTTCTCGAAGCCTGCAAGCATGGCATCCGCGCCCGTCTGCCGTGCGAGCCTGGAATCGGCAGTTCGCAATACCGGCGCTCGGAAAAACCACGGGCACAGCAGGTAGAGCAGGCAGGCGAGGGGCATGAGAACCCAGTACGCCCCGGTGAGAATGCCATACCACTGCGCGTACTTGAGAAGCTTGTTGTCGCCGGGCCTGTAGTAGTCAAAGAGCTCGGCATCGGTGCGGTTACGGCGGTGGTGACCAAGATGACAAATCCGCTGGAACGTGAGCGCTGTGGGGAACAATGTGGCGTTGAACCGGCCAAACCATTCATTGACGGCTTTGCTGGGATGGAACAGACCGTGCACCGATTCATGCAAAAGCGCGAACGTAGTGTTATTGGTGTAGGAAAAGACGATGGCTGCCGCCAGCGCCCCTACCCGCCACCGCGCATGAGAAGCGCACCAGAGCAGAAACAAAGATACACCGGCGGACACCAGACTCAGGCCTATGTTCAGCGCACCGGGAATCGGCGATCTGAGGTTGTACTGTCGCGCTTCGATTTCCTGCGCTCGCACACTTCCCCCTTTACGTTGACGATTTTCCCCTACGTCTCCCGATCAGAAGGCCCAGAACCAAACCGATGAGGGCCGCTCCCGCGACGCCCTGGTACAGGGTGCTCTTTGCCTTGTTGAGCAGCGGATTGTCAAAGATATTGGCCGCCGATTGAAAACTGGCCATCTGCCAGTTGCCATTCTCCTTCACTACCGTGGCCGACCATCGCGCATGGACGTCAAATTCCTGTCCGGTGGTCAGCTTGTAGTGGTCCACCGAACTCCCGTACGCCACGCCCGCGGTCCCGCCATAAAAGTCGGTGAGATGATCGACCGTAGGATTGACGTGCAGGCTTTCGACAATGTGCCCGGGATCCTTCGTCATACGATTGAAATAAGCCCGCAGCGCGTCGTGGCCGCGGCAGACTTCTCCGTTCATGGCGGTGAAAACGATGTTTTCGTGCAGATGAGGAATCAGAGCTTCTATGTCGCCCTTATTCAGGGCGGTCACCATGGCGTCTCTCATTTCGCGCAATGCCTGGTGGCTGGCGTCGTCAGCGGGTGCGACCTGGGGGCCCTGCGCGCAAACCGAAACGCAGAGAAACAACGGAACCAGAAATAATCTCCAATGCTTCATCTCTCCACTCCTAGCGTTGAATCGTGGATGGGGCGGCGCACCGTAAGTCTTCCATGGTCACGGTCATCACCGAAGCGGCTGCAACGTTCGTGGGGCCCAGTCTCCCGCTGCCATGAGCATGGCGGTCCATGCCGCGGTCACTTCCCTGGGTCGATGCTCTCTTCCACTTTGGCAAAGGAAAGACCGGGGAAGTCTATCAGCAGGGATCGCAGAGTCAAGGCGGATTGCTTGAGGAAACCTTCGATGTGCCACAAAGGCCCGGACCTATCGGAAATCGTCTTGGGTACCTGTCTTGTTGCTTTCTCTGGTTCCGCGGACAGGTCGACTTGAACGCACCCGCGGATTAAACAACGGAAAATCTGGATGCCGGTTGTCGCGTTGCTGCTCATTAATTCTATGACGCAAGCACAAGGCGCTCCGAAGCGCATCGCCATGTCACCGCGGTCCAACATCCATTCCTAGAGGTTGACTGACTGGATGGACAAGGAGAAAAGTGCTCGCATATGCTTTTCACATCGGACGAATCCAAGGCTGACTATCCTTCTGGGGCTAAAAGTAGTGGGAGTCTTCTCGCAGAAGATCAGCTTGTCGCCTTTGCGCATTTCTGAACTCATTGAGAATCCGAGACCAACAAACGGAGACTCTTCTTCAGGTTTGCGCTCGGAATGATCGCAATGCATGACTCAGCAGGCATAACAGCCTCCTTTCGCCAAACTAATACGCAGTTCACCATCAGCTCTGGATCATGCGCGGTCTTGCTTTTCTGAAAGCTAATTTTGAATGAGGCGTACCAGAGTGCCATCCGGATCGATTAGCGCACCCATCCGAGCGCCCCAGGGCTGAACTTCAGGAGCATGGAGTCGCGGTTGGCCACTGGGCTTCTCTGCTAGCCCGGCGTCTTTGCAGACTGCATAGAAAGCGTCAAGATCATCCAAGCGCAGACAGCACATGAACGAACTGGTCAAAGGATCCAGGTCAGGATAGGGGAAGAACTCCAAGACTAGATCGCCGCGCTCCAGAATCATCCAGTTCTTATCATGCCAACGTTCCGAGAAGCCTAAACCTCTGTAGAAATGAAAAGTCTTCTCGAAACTTCGTGATGGCAGGTTGGGTGTCGCGGAATCGCTCATTTCGTTGCTCTCCTTGAAGCCAACGGTCAGCTGCGCTTGACTATGGGTCAACGCTTCCATCGAAGTGTCAAATATATTTGACATCAGCCAAAGTCTTTTGTACAGTCTTCCGTGTCAAATAGTTTTGACATGGGGTACTGTATGTCGCGTCTTAGTTTTCAGGAAAAGATGCTTTGGGGTCAGCTTGCTGGCATCCTGGTGGTCGTCGGGTTCTACGCGCGTTTTCTGGCCCACTCAGGTCCCGGACATCACTACTTCCACGCGGTACTGATCGTTCTGCTCTTCCTCTTCGCATCCGTCCGGACGTTCGTCCGTCGACGTTCCCGCAGCGTCGTTGAAGATGAACGGGACCGTGCTGTCGCTTCCATTGGTACGCGCTGGAGCAACATCATCCTCTGGCTTGGCCTTGTCCTTATCCTCGTCATGTACTGGGATCACGGCAGCATGCGCTCAGCCAACTTCCTCATCGGCGTTCTTTTCCACCTGCTCATCCTCGCCGGGGCGGCCCGTATCATCCGTGAACTCGTCGCCTATCGGATGTCCGCATGATCGCGAATCGATGTTGCGAACGGGAGAAACGAAGAGGTAGGTAAGCAGTGAGTCCTCGAATCAGCAATACCATTCGTGAACTCCGCGGCGCGCGCTCCATGACGCAGCAGGAGCTTGCCGACCACATCTCTGTGACTCGTCAGACTGTCAACGCCATTGAAGGTGATAAGTACTCGCCCTCGCTGGATGTTGCTTTCCGCATCGCGCACGTCTTTGATGTTCCGCTGGAGCAGGTATTCCACTACGATCCGCCCCGCAATCGGGGAAAATGATTCGATACAGCGGAGACCGCGAAGACTGGCGGAATCTTTTCCCCATCGTGTTTCTGCAAAGTCACGCTAGCAAGATCGTTGCCACGCGGCTTCGTTCAAGTCGGCTTGCAGGAAGTGATCTGCGATTCTGGACGGATTACGGGCAAAGAGCAAAACTATTAATCCTGCCATGCCCATCCTGAGATATAGGAAAAATATTTGACCTAACTTTCTCGAATCTCCACCGCGGCATACAAATTCGGATGGTTACAGGGTTTGCGGAAGTGATTGAAAGCGAGAAAACTTTGGTTGCGGCGGCTTGCAACCATCCGAATTGTTTGGTCTCCAGTTCGGTTTCGAGATGATCCGTTCCGCGGCCTAAGCTCCATGAGGTTTTGCGAATATTCGCTCATTTCCAGGAAGTCGCATACACAGATCCCTACGAAGGACACCTGCATTCGGCCGCCGGTGCCGGATGGAAGCGAAATGAAGGTGGCGCGAAATGCATGGGTCCTTCGCTTGCTTTCGTCCGGCTTCGCCGGGCGAAGGACTGCGGTCAGGATGACAGCGGCATTATTCACCTACTCCAACTCCGGGTTCCGTAGCGGGGGCAAGGACCTGAGATCCTCCTGAGAAACACGCTGTATCTGCCGGTTCAGAGGAGCGATAATTTCGTCTCCCTCCGGGGCGTAGAGTCTCGCGTTTTGGTAGGCGCGAACGGCTTCTTCACGTTTGCCGCGCTCAATCAGAATATTTCCCAGTTCGATCCACCGGTAGTAGACCTTGGGCCTTTCCTCGAGCGACCTGCTTAACAACAATTCGGCCTTCGCCAGGTCCGGCGTTTCGGAATACTCCGCATCCAAAGCACGATTGGCTAGCCGATAGGCTCGGGGACCCGGAAGCGCGAATGTGCCGCGAAAAATCATAAGATTGCCGAATCGCTGGACAGGTTTGGTGGCAAGCAACGGCGAGTAGTCGAGTGTGAAGTCAGCTAGAGGGTGGGCCTGCACGTAGCACGCCGAGACGATTATGGTCCCGGTCACAACATCGGAAGTATCCGTCTCGGGATGCGCCTTCCACAGCGCCTGCATCGAGGACACCCGTCGCCGGTCGTCCTCGGGATAGGACTCGCTATATGCAATGTACGGAGTTTCCCCTTTCGGCTCCAGATACTGATGGTAGTAGGCGGCAAGCTCCTTGGTTCTCTGACCGGAATCCATGCTTTCATCGGTCAGATACTGCCAGGCGTTGTCTTTCCCGCCAACAAGTTCGTTGTAGTACTCCCAGGGACGCAATACAGACATGGCGGACGCCAGCGCCAGCAGGGTCGCGATTGCAATTCCGGCGAAAAGGGCGCGCGACCTTCGCTCCCATGCAATCGACAAGGCGGCGGCTCCAGCGACTGCCAGGGACGGTAGCACGATCAATGCATGTCGCATTCCGGCGTAGCTCGAAGTGCCTTTCATCAACATGGCCAGTAACAGTGCTCCGAACAGCAGAATGACGAGCAGAGGTTCCTTGCCGGGCCACGCGCGATTCGCGAAAAGCAGCACGATGCCCGCCAGCGAAAGAGCCATCAATCCAAGCGGGACTTTCAACAGAATCACGGTCGGGAAAAAGTAAAACGGAGGCCGCTGCAAGTAGGTTTTCCCCAGGAAGAAAATCGGCGTCATCCTTCCTTCAACTCCGACGTGCAGAATGTCGGCCAGTCCCCACAAATAAGAGCGAGGCACAAAATGGGTGCGGACCATCAGCGAAACTGTCGAACGCAGTAAAGGACTGTGAAGATCCGCGATCTTGGTAGCCAACGGTCGATTGAAGAGGTCGAGACCCACGGGGCTTTCGTTGAAGCGAAACCGGTAAAGACCCCAGAGCGTGATCCAGGCCAGCACTAGAACGGCGAACACCTGGCCGAGACGCCGCAATCGTGAACTGCCTCGCGCTGTTCTGAGAGCCATGACCACACCGAGGACGGCCACGGCGACGGCTACGATCAATCCGGTATGCTTCGCGCCCAGTGTGAGCCCTAAAGCCAGCCCGCCAAGGATCACGTCGCTTGTTCTCCCCCAGCGAAAAGCGCTCCACGCCAACAGCACAGATGTGGCTCCCAGGAGAGCGACAGGAAGGTCGGTCAACACTACCGGCAGGTGGGCCGCGATCGTGGGATCGATGACCAGAAACGCCAGTACCCCCACCGACATCAGCGGGCCGATCTCGCTCCCGAAAGCTCGCCACACCGCCAGAGCGAAGCTCAGCACAAGAATTCCGTTCAACACGAACATGGCAATGCGCGCCCGTCGCTGCACCACGTCGGGATCGTTCTCTGTAAACACGACAGTTTCAGTGAAGTGACGTTCGTCCCATTTCTCTGCCATCGGCCTGAGCTTCGGAGTCTTCATGATTGCCGGTGTCAGAAATGCGCCCACCCAAAGCTTCATCAATGGAGGATGCTCGGGATTGAGACGATAATCCCCCAGCCGGACATAGGTGACGCCAGCGGTAATGTGATACGCCTCGTCGAGGTCGAAGCTGTCGAGACGGGTCGCGATAGCAGAGCGGAGAATTCCGCAGAGAGTGAGTACGAGAAGCACCCCAAAGACAATTTTGTTCCGGCGCATGCCCAAGATGTCGGAAGTATAGCGTGCAACCTTTAAAACCTAGCTACTAAGTGTCGATTGCGAAGGCTGCTTGATCGCGCAAGAACTAGCACCGGCCGACCCGAAGCTGGTTCGCCGACTGGTTCCTGGGACGAAATTCAGCGGATTGGAAGGTATGACCCGACAATATGGCATTTGCGTCGGGCCCAGGCAGGGATCTTCTCCTTCACCATCAACGGCACCACCGGGGTGCTCACCTCCATCGCAGGCTCGCCCTTTCCCAGCGCCGGAGGTTCCAGTTGTTGAAGTTTGTGCCCTAACGACAGCTCCAGCCACCCGCTGGGCACACCGACGTCTGTGCTGTGTCAGGATGTGGCCCTCGACCTGACCCGAAAGAAGCCTAGCGTGATATCTGGTACCCAATGCAGATAGTTCGTGACGGGAGCCCTTAAATCGGTTTAATATTCCCGAAATCGTGGCAACAGTGGGCATTGCGGGACCGCAAACTCCACTACAAGGGGGCATCATGCATCCATCCGCGTCGGTACCTCAGTTCAATCCTCAACGGATTCCAGCCTGCGCCTTGATCTTAGCAATGTTGATTGCTGCGCCTGCCGTTCTTCTAGGCCAAGCCTACTTCGGCACAGTCAGCGGCGTGCTGACTGACGCCAGCGGAGCCGTGGTCGAGGGGGTAAGTGTGGTCCTAACCGATCAGGCGAAGGGATTCACGTTTCACACGACCTCCGAGAGCACCGGGCGCTACTTGTTCCGGTCGATTCCGCCGGGAGTGTACTCGGTGTCGGCCGAAGCCAAGGGCTTTGCAAAAACGGTGAGCGCCAAGCTCAAAGTCGATATCAATGAGAATGCAACGGCGGATTTGACTCTGAAGGTGGCCGGCGCCAGCCAACGCATCGAAGTAACCGCGGAGGCGCTGGCCATTCAAACTAACGATGCGGAGACCGGCCAGGTCATCAACCGCAGGTTCATCAATGACCTGCCGCTGATCGATCGCAACGTGATCGAACTGACCTCTCTCGCGCCGGGTGTCACTGAGATGGATGACCAGTGCGGCGCCGGTTGCACCGGAACCAATTTTGTCTCCAACGGCAGCCGCGGGTCTACTGCCGACATTCTCACCGATGGCGCTTCGGTCACCAACTCTGAGCCGAACGGCGGGATAACTGCCGCGACCTATCTTCCATCTCCCGAGGCAGTGGAAGAATTCAAGGTGGAGCAGACAAACTTCAGCGCGGAGTATGGCTTTTCCGGGGCGTCCGTCGTCAACATGATCACCCGCTCAGGCACGAATAAATTTCACGGAAGCGCGTACGAATTCTTCCGCGACGACAGCCTCGATGCGAACGATTGGTTCGCCAATCGAGCTGGCGATTCCATTCCGCCGCTGCGCCGAAACAATTACGGCTTCACCATCGGCGGTCCGATCATCAAGAACAGAACTTTCTTCTTCTTCGACTACGATCGCCTACGCTCTTCGGGGCTGAGCACGGCCTCCGGGGCAGTTCCCACCGATCTCATGCGGACGGGCGATTTTGGCGAGGTATGCGCGGCACAGGGAGGATCGTTCAATGGCGCCGGCCGTTGCAGCGTCGACGCTGGGCAGATCTGGGATCCGTACTCCGGAACTTACGACTCCGGTGCCGGCGGGGCGGTGCGTAGCCTATTCATCCCCTTCAACAATGTCGGAACCTACATCAGCCCTGGCAGCAGCCATCTCCCGTCGAACCTGCAACCTGCTCCCGGTGTTCCCGGCAATCTGATTGATCCCGTGGCGCAGAAGATGATGGGCCTGTTTCCAGAGCCTAATTTTACTGGAGGAGACATCTACCAGAACTGGCTCGCTTCCGGCTCAAGCCGCAGTTTCAACGACCAGTTCGATATCAAGGTAGACCATCGCTTCAGCGAAAAGAACCTGATGAGCGTGAAATATTCGTATCAATACAATCACGGCACGGGGCTTGACTGTTTCAAGAACTTCGCCGATCCCTGTCAGGGGGGACCCGGTTGGACCAATGCCCATCTGTTTGCCATCAATGACACTCACACATTAAGTCCAAGCCTGTTGATGAATCTAACCCTCGGCTTTACTCGCGGAGTGTGGCACATCGACGCTTACAACCCTCACGGCGTTGCGGATCCTTTGAGCGAATTGGGATTCCCCTCGTATTTGCAGAGCAATGGCTTCACCGGCGTTCCGGCAACCTTTATCGACACGTACCCCAGTGCCGGCTATGCCAACATCGGCACCGATCCCTATGGAAACTACCGGCTGGGCCAAAACACAGGGCAACTTTCGGCCACGCTCGATAAAGTACATGGCCAGCACGAAGTCAAGTTTGGATTCGACGGCCGGATACACCAGATCAACTACATTCAGACCAACGCGCCGGTCGGCTTCTTCACCTTTAATACAGACGGTTCCTATCGCTGCCCCTCGGGCGTGGATGCCTGCGGCGGCGATGCCATGGCCAGCTTCCTCATGGGCCAGATGACCCAGGGCTGTGGCGGGAATGGTTGTGGCTCGTCTTACGAAATCCAGTTCCGGCCCGCCACCACAAATTACCAATACGGCTTCTTTGGTCAAGACAACTGGAAGGTCAATTCCAAACTGACGTTGAACCTAGGATTGCGCTATGAGGTTACCTTGCCTCGCACCGATCGCCTCAACCGGCAGAACTGGTTTGATCCGAACGTGGCGAACCCGTTAAACGGCGGAAGCCTCGACTACACCGATCCAGTCACCGGCCAGCCAGTGACTGTTCCACTGAATGGCGGCGAAGTTTTTGTTAACTCCAAGCAACGCACTAACTACGCGACGGACTGGAGCAACATCCAGCCGCGCTTCGGCCTCGCCTATCAATTTGCTCCGAAAATGGTGGTGCGGGGAGGCTATGGGATTTACTACGGGCAGTCGCGGTCGGGCGTCACTGGGGTGGTGCCGTACGGGGCCCAGGGTTTCAACCAAAGTACCAACGTGATCACCACCTTTCAAAACGATCTTGCCACTCCTTATTTGCACCTGAGCGATCCCTTCCCCAACGGATTGATTCAGCCCGCAGGAAGTTCGCTCGGTCTGATGAACGACGTCGGTTTTGGGGCGAATGGCCCGCTACGCACCGGCGCGGCCAACCGAACTCCCAACGAGCAGAGTTGGAGCTTTGGCGTTGAGCGGGAGTTGCCGGGACGCGTGTTGATCAATGCGGAGTACATCGGGAAGAAAGGAACGCATCTTCCCTTCAGCGGCGACAACCAGCTCAACCATCTGGGGCCCTGGGTGGAAAATTTGCCCACCTCGGCTCCCGATCCTGATCACCCATGTGCCACCCTTACTGTGCCCTGCCTCAACAGCCTGGTGGACAATCCCTTCTTTGGAATCATCACCGACCCCAACAGTTCCCTGTCGAGTGCGCAAGTTCAGTACTCTCAGTTGCTGGTTCCCTATCCGCAATTCACCGGAGTGAGTACGGAACCACGGCTGGTTGCCAATTCTATCTATCACGGGCTGCAGTTGCTGGCTGAGAAGCGGTACTCGAACGGACTGCAATTCCTGGTAACTTACGTGTGGTCGAAATCGATCGATGATTCGTCCAATGCAGATGACAACGTAACCTGGCTCGGCAGCTTCACCAGCCTGCAGGATCCCAATAAACCGGGGCTGGAGCGGAGCCTCTCCACGTTCGACATCCCGCATGTGGTTCAGTTCAGCTACAGCTACGACCTGCCGTTTGGACGCGGTCGACCCCTGCTGCGCAATATGCCGCGGGCTCTGGACATCATCGTAGGGGGCTGGAAAACGAATGGCGTCTGGCGCATGGCCGACGGACGGCCGCTGGCCTTCTCCGTTGCAGATGGCAATCCTCTTCCGACCTATGGGGGACAGCGACCCAACATCGTGGGCACGACCAAACGCAATCACGGCTCGGATTGGGTGGACAACTACTTTGTTGATAGCAGCGTTTTTCAGCGTCCAGACGATTTCACGCTGGGCAATGCTCCGCGCGCGTTGGGAGGCATCCGTTCGCCCTGGTCCCTCACCGCCGACCTGTCTTTAGGGAAGCAGTTCTCAATACGCGAGGAGATGAACGTGGAATTTCGCATCGAGGCGAGGAATGCGCTCAATCATCCTGTGTTTGGCACGCCCAATACCTCGGTGGACGATGAAAACTTCGGGACGATCAACTACACGTCGGTTCGCCCGCGCGAGATGCAACTGGCGTTCAAGTTCAACTTCTAGGAGCCGTCAAATTCACGGATGGACGCCCTCGTGTCGCGTGGACCGCGCGACAGAAGAAGCACAACGAGGGCGTCCACCTACGGCCGTTTCTTTGAGGATTTCCAACCAGCACGCGACTACCTTTCCGCCAGGTACATTTCCGCTACGTGCTGCGTGATCGCTCCAGGCCTGGCGCCCGCCCGATTCGTCAGCGCGACCACGGTCAACTGGCCGTCCACATAGCGGTCAATGGCGGGTTTCGAAGCCCTGCCACGCGCCATCGCGGTGGATGCAGCTGTGCCCGTGCCTGGGCTCGATGGACCCGGCAAGAGCCGCAGCCATTTTTGGTTGGGTCGCGGTATTCGCCAGTGCAATCTGGCTCGAAGAACTAGCTGTCGTCGCGACTTTCGCCAGGCCGAAATCGAGAATTTTGGCGTGCCCTCGCTTGGTCACAAAGATATTCGCGGGCTTGATGTCCCGGTGAACGATCCCCTGAGCGTGGGCGGCGTCGAGCCCATCGGCGATGTCGAGCGCGATGGGCAGAAACACGTCCGGTTCCAGCGGACGCCCCGCAATGCAGTGCTTCAGCGTCACGCCGTCCAGAAACTCCATGGCGATGAACGAATGACCACCATGCTTGCCGACCTCGTAGATTGTGCAGATATTCGGATGGTTCAGAGCAGAAGCCGCCCGTGCTTCGCGGCGGAAACGTTCCAATGCCTGCTGATCTTGTGCCACACCTTCGGGGAGAAACTTCAGCGCGACGAAGCGCCCAAGCTCGGTGTCCTCGGCCTTATACACAACGCCCATGCCGCCGCCGCCGAGTTTCTCGACAATGCGGTAGTGTGAGATGGTTTGGCCGATCATCAGAAAATGCTTGGCTTCCGGTTCGCTTCATCTTACGGATGCGGTATTCGCTAGTCAACGAACACCGGCTGAAGCACCAGTGTCTCCGACCGAGAACATCTGCCCCGTGCCAATTTACCGAGAAGCGCGCGGGACGACTCCTGGCCGGCAATTCGGAAGCGATCCACGACGGCATGGAGTGACCAGTCCCGAGTCGGCTTGTGGAGAGTCATTGGTCGGCGGGAGCCGAAATGGGTTCCGAAAGCGTGTCGGGGTTCCGACTGTATCTGCAAAATGGTCCCTAGTGGGAGCAAGAAATAGCTTGCATTGCTGGCCGCGGTCGAATGGGAGCTGAACGGGAGCTAGCAGCCTCACCCGCTCTGCGTAACCTCTTGTTGTGAAGGACCCGACACAGAGGTAACCGATCGTACCGGACACATGGGTACTCTTTCCGTTTTTTGGGAGGGAGTGTGGGGCCGACGAGGGCGCGCCCCTTTTTTAACATCAGAATATGAGCTTGTCCCGGATCTCCGGAGGCATCGATCCCTCCGCTGAAATGTTCGTTCCTCCAGCATAGATGCGGCGCAACTTGGGCAGCCGGGCGAGGGCTGCCAGAGAAGCCGGCGTGACTGGAGTATCAAACACGCTCAAAGACTCCAACTGATCCAGTGAGCCAAACGCTTGCACCGATATGTCGGTGATCTTCGTGTGCATCAACCGTAGGACGCGGAGCCGCTTCATCGCCGCGATTGCGGGGGCGGATCGGTCGGTGATCGCGGTGCTCGACAAGTCCGCAATGACGACGCGCTCGCTGAACGGGGAGAGCGCCGCCAACTCGTTGTCGCCGAACTTGGAGCCCATCCAGGAGGCACTGACCGCGAGATCCGCAGAAGCACGCGACTGGTAGTCCAACACGTTCGGGAAGCGCTTCTGGAATTGCTCAACCAGAGGAGCGAGGCTCGCCCTTTGTTTGGCAACCGCCGAGGGATCAATCTCCTCGAAAGTCACATCGGCCACGGATGGACTCGATGAATTTGACGGAACTCCCTTGATGTCTGCCTCTGCCTGCGTGCCCGAGGCGCCCGAGGAGATCCACAGTTCGATCAACTTTACTTCGCTCGCCGATAGCGGACGCCTGTTGTCGGGGGGCATGAAATCGTCGTCGGAGGTAGGCAGCGTCACGCGGTGAAACAGATCGCTGCTTTTGGGATCACCGGGCTTGATCACAGCACCGTGCTTGCCGCCGCGCATCACGGCGTCGAAGCCATCGAGCCTCAAGTTGGATTTGTGCTTGCTCGGTCCGTGGCAGGTCACGCAATGCCTCGCGAACACAGGATGAATCCGAGCGCCGTAAAAACTTGATGGTCCGCCGTTCGATGAACTCGTCGCCGTATTTTCTTGCGATGCAAGCCTTATGAATGCTGCGAATGGCTCCGGCGCAAATTCAGTAAGGTGGTTTTCCCCTTGTGACAATTGGCCGCCTCGATAGCCGGTAAATGAAACCAGGCCTACCGTCGCGATGAGTGCCGCACCATAGAGGCGATTGGATCCTGTCGCACTGCCACGCGCGCGTAGCACCCAGCACAGCCAGGCTCCGGCTGCGACGAACACTCCTCCCCACATGTGCTGCATCACCAGCGAACCGGAGTAGCCACCGTTTCGTGCGAGGCACCACCCGAGACTTGCAGCAGTAATCGCGCTGAACGTCGCTACTCCCAACAGGAAGTCAGCTGCGGGCAACAGGTAGGGGAAATGCCGATTGCGTCCGGCGAACTCCAGTAAAGGAACAATCACCAGGAGCGCGATCGGGAGATGTACGGACAGCGGATGAAAGCGGCCAACGAACTGCAGCAATTGCGCCCGTTCATTTCCGTCGGGCGGCACGAACAGTAGGAGACCAAACAGCACCAGGATTGGCACAAAAATGAGGAGACCCAGCAAAAGCCGAGCGGAGACGTTGCGAACCCGGGGGATCATCAAATGGCGGAACCCCGAGGGCGCAGAAAGCTGGGTGCGGACTTCAAGCCAAAACCTCCGCTATCACCCTGGCTGGTTTTACACCCGTGAGCTTCTGATCCAGACCCTGGAATGAATAGTTGAGTTTGTGGTAATCGAATCCCAAAAGGTAAAGAATGGTTGCGTGCAAATCGCGAACTTCGACCGGATCCTGGACGATTTCGTAGCCCATGTCGTCAGTTTGGCCGAGAGTCATTCCATGCTTGAGGCCGGCACCGGCCATCCAGATCGTGAAAGCCCCGGGGTGGTGGTCGCGGCCTATAAACTTTAGAACCTGCCCGCTGCGATTTTCCCGCATCGACGTGCGACCAAATTCGCCTCCCCATACAACCAGTGTGTCTTCGAGCATACCTCGATCTTTCAAATCTGACAGCAACGCTGCAATCGGCTGATCGACTTCATGGCAACGTTTAATGAAACCGTCATTCAGGGCATCGGCCGCGCTCGAACCGTGGCTATCCCAGCCCCAATGGTAGAGCTGAATAAAGCGCACGCCGCGCTCAGCCAGGCGTCGCGCGACCAGGCAGTTGTTCGCAAAGCTGGATTCCCCGATCTTTGAGCCATACTTTGTGCGCACGGTTTCCGGTTCCTTGTGAAGGTCCAAGGCATCGGTTGCGTCCATTTGCATGCGGAAAGACATTTCGTATTGCGCAATACGCGTTACGGTTTCGGGATTTCCGAACTGGGAATAGTTTTGCTGATCGATCTCGTCGATTGCATCCAGCACATTCCGCCGCTGGTTCACACCCACGCCCGCCGGGCTGTCCAGATACAGCACCGGCTCCCCATGCGAGCGGCATTGCACGCCCTGATAGACCCCCGGCAAAAAGCCCGTTCCCCAGAGTTGCTTGCCGCCATCCGGCGTATTGCCACCTGAGATGAGCACGATGAAGCCCGGCAGATTCTGGTTTTCGGTGCCAAGTCCATACACCACCCATGAACCAAGAGAGGGGTAACCAAGGCGCGGATTGCCCGTCTGCACCAGCAATTGCGCGGGCGCATGATTGAACTGATCGGTGCGCATGGACTTGATGAAACAGAGTTCGTCCAAGTGTTTTTCGAGATGCGGCAGCCGATCGGAAATCCACTGACCGCTTTGCCCGGTCTGGTGAAATGGAAATTGGGAGCCGAGAAGCTTGGGCACGCCGTTGATGAAGGCAAACCGCTTCCCTGCCAAAAGCGACGCGGGACAGTCTTGACCATCTAGCCTGGTGAGTTGAGGCTTGTATTCGAAAAGCTCCAGTTGACTGGGCGCTCCCGCCATGTGGAGATAGATGACCCGTTTCGCGCGGCCAACAAACTGCGGCGGCAGCGCAGCCAGTGGGTTTCGTGGATCACGCCTGAAATCGAGGCGCGGTGCACCTTCTGTGGCCGACTCTGCCGCTTTTACGAGGTACGGCGATGCCATCGTGCCCAGAAACATCGTTCCTAATCCGCCGGTGAGGGACCGCAAGAAATGACGACGCGTTTGTGCCTGCAAGCGCGCTAGTTGCCTCTCGGGGTGGAACTCGTTCGAGAGTTCAGGATCGCGTTGTCGAGATTTACGAAACAAGGAATCACTCACAGAATCACCTATTGAGGGCCGCATCCAGGTTGAGCAGAACGTTGCCCACCGCTTTCAGACCATCCAACTCTTTGGGAGTGGTCACGGTCTCACGCCTGGAACCCCCAGACACTTGCAAACTGGCTCCCTTCAGCATTGGCCTGTTTTCCGCCCGAACCGTCTTCTTGAACAATCCGCGCAGCACCGCCAATTCCTGAACCGTCGGATCGCGTGACAAGACCAAACGCGTTTCGCAGGAAAGGACTGCATCCAGAACCGATTCGGGATTCGAATTACGACCGACGCTTGCCGCAGTTTGTTTCACGGCTCGTCTTGCCAAGGCCTCGGCCGCCTCTTCGTACACAGGATCGTTCAAGGTTACCAGCGCCTGCAATGGAGTGTTCGTGGGTATGCGTCTGGGCAGACTCGTCTCCCGATCAGATGCGTCGAAAATTAGGGAGCTGGGATATCCGCTCGTACGCTTCACGAAGGTATAGATGGCTCGGCGATACCGGTTGGGGCCCTTGGCATCGATCCACTTGTCGCTGTTGTAGACCGAGTTCCATACGCCCGGCGGCTGCGGAGGCATGACGGGAGGACCACCCATGTTTCTGTTCAGAAGACCACTGGCCAACAGCGCCTGATCGCGGACCATTTCAGCTGTCAGCCTCTGCTGCGGGCCCCGAGCCAGAAGACGATTGCGAGGATCTTTCTCCGTCAGCGCTGGAGTGGTCGCGGCGCTTTGGCGGTACGTGGCGCTCGTCACAAGCTCGCGCAACAGGGCTTTCATGTCCCAATGAAGGTCATTCTGAAAATGAAGCGCAAGCCAGTCCAGCAGTTCGGGATGGCTCGGTTCCTCGCCAACGCTTCCGAAATTTTCAAGTGTCTCCACGATTCCGGTTCCGAAAAGCTCTTGCCAATAACGGTTGACGGCCACCCGCGCAGTGAGCGGCTGCCCCGGCACGAAGAACCATCGCGCGAGCCCGAGCCGGTTGCGCGGGGTATCGTCCGGAAATTTCGGGAAAATTCCAGGGACATCGGGTGCAAGATCCGAACCTATTTTGTTGAGGAAGTTTCCACGTTCGAATTCGCGCGTGGACCTTGTTTCGTACGGTCTCTGTTCGGAAAAAACAGGTATGGGAACCGTGGGAATCTTGGCCAACTTGTGCTCGAGCTCGGTCAGGCGTCCGATGGCTTTCACGCGGGTCGGGTCTTGGGCGAGAGAGGTCCAACGCGGATCCCCGCTCAGAGCAAGTCGTACTCGCCGGATGGGCACCGGCTTGTAATCAATCTCAGCGATCTGTTTCAATGAAACTTCGATACGCGTGTGGGGTGTAGTTCGCAGAGGTTCTGCGAGAATCCCGACGATCCAACGCGGGCCGAAGAGTTTTGGGTTGGCCGCAAATCCATCCGCCGCTTCTTCATTCTTCTTGCGGTTCTTTGCATTTGCTGCGCGAGAAACGGCAGCTTCGAGATTCCCCTCGGAGTCGTGCACGAAATAGCGAAATGCAATTGTTTCTTTCTGACCGTTTGCCTGTAGGAGCGAGGCTTCCACTCGCTCTACAATGAAACCGTCCTCCGGCGTGTGCCGCGCCTTTGCCGCATCAACTGGAGGCACTTCCACTCGAATCGCAGTCACCAGTGGCAAGCTGCTGGGTGCCACGAGCCGATAATAGGACTGCGGAGGAGTAGTCACATCCGCGAATGCATCACCATCGCGGATGTGAAACGTCTTGGTCGGGCCGCCTCTGGCTCGCGCCGCAGCGAGTCTCTTCCTCACTGATTTGATTCGCTCTAATTGGTCGGTGACGGCCGCTGCTTTTTGCGCCGGAGGGTCTTTGCTCTTTTGTAGGTCGGCCAGATACTTTTCATCACCAGGAAGACGTTGTTCGAGAGCCGGGATTTCGTCAGCCGCAGCGGTTTGGATTGGCAAAGGTTTCCATTCAACTTTATCGGCCAACTCATGGTCGGAAGCTGCAACGCCACGAACCAGCAGGGCAATTTCCTGTTGTATCCGGGACGCCTCCGCATGTCGAGATTTGTTTTTCGGAATCCGCAAGGTTGGGAAGTCGTCATCCCGGTCTCCGTCATTCGACGTATTAAAGAAGGCAAGAGACTTGTAGTAATCCGCGTGGCGGATCGGATCATAGGGATGCGAATGGCATTGCACGCAATTCATGGTCACGCCATTCAACACAGACCATGTGGTAGCGACGCGGTCCATCACCTCGACCAGCCGGAACTCTTCGGAATCGGTTCCGCCTTCAAGGTTGTTGGGAGTCTGGCGATGGAAAGAAGTAGCGATGCGATCCTCAAATGTGGCGTTGGGAAGCAGGTCCCCCGCCATCTGAGTCGTCACGAATTGATCGTATGGCAGGTTCCGATTGTAGGCATCGATCACCCAGTCACGGTAAGCCCAAACACCCGGTCGGGTGATATCGGATTCGTACCCCATGGAATCCGCGTAGCGCGCCAGATCAAGCCACATCGACGCCCAACGCTCTCCATAAGCGGGAGAAGCCAGCAAACGGTCCACTTGCTTTTCGTAGGCGCTCACAGAAGAGTCAGCTAAAAATGCGGCTTGTTCCTCGGGGGTCGGCGGGAGGCCCGTTAGGTCCAACGACACTCGGCGCAACAGCGCTGCCTTGTCCGCTTCTTCGGAAGGCAGGAGTGAATTTCGTTCCAGACGCGCCACGATAAACCGATCGAGTGGCTGCCGAATCCAATTTGCATGTTTCACCGGCGGCAAAGACTGCGGCTTCGGTGGAACGAACGCCCAGTAGTCGGACCACTTCGCCCCTTCTTTGATCCATCGGCGGAGCAATGAAACCTGTTCGGCCGGAAGCGGAGGCCCATGATATGGCATGCGCACATCCGGGTCCTTCGAAGTAACGCGCGCAATCAATTCCGATCCATCGGGATCGCCCGGTACGATGGTTCGGCGTCCGGACTTTCCAATGCCAAGCGCCTCCTCACGAAATATGAACGAGACGCCGTTTTTCTGGCGAACTCCGCCGTGGCAGGAAACGCAGTTCTGATTGAAGATCGGTCGGACGTCGCGACTGAAATCCACCGGCTTCGCGGATGAAAACAGTGGATGATCATGCGTCCAAAGTAACCAAGCTACTCCGGCCGCTATAGCCAAAATCACCGCAATGCTGCCCGCAAACCTGAAGCCACGAGTTTGGAAAATTGCAGAAAGGATCAACCGACGCTCGGGGTGTCCGCCCGGACGATTTGCTTCCTCGTCAGGAACTCCACAAAACATGTCGAGAATCCATTCTTGAGAATGGAGGGACGCCAGCCTCCATCCCCCTTTTGCTCGCCAGGCTTAGTTTAACTCAGCCCCGTGACTCCAGTGTAAGCCATCCGATCCAGAACCGGGCATCTTCGAGGAGATCGTCATCGATCTCCTCCAACCCCGTTCATCGGGACCGATCCGGAGGCATTCGTTCCGGCGCACCTTCATCCACCCAGAGTCTGCAGCGCTGCCAAGCTGCTAGCGAGTCAATCACTTCTCAGAGTCGTGGATGAGGACGACGTCGGACTCCCTATGGCCGCGGATGATGGCGAGCTGCTTGCCGTCATAGGAGTAGTCGAAGTCGCGGATGAATTCCAACTTGAAGCGGTGCAGGCGCGCGTCTTCAGCTTTGTATACGACGCCCATGCCATCGCCGCCAAGTTTTTCGATGATGCGATAGTGGGAAATGGTCTGGCCGATCATGGGGAAAGTGGCGACTTTACGGTCGGTCCATCTTATGGACGAGGAGCGCCTCCGTCAATGAAGGACCGGGGAGGTATGGTGCGTGTGGAGGTATGGTGCGTGTGGAGGTCTGGGACTCAAAACTCACGCCGTGGAATGCGGCGAAGTCCGTGCACGCCGAGGGCGGGTTCGCCCGCAACAATTCTCGGATTGCCGGCCGCCCGGAAGCGGTCCGGGGCCAGCTTACTGCGATTAGTAACGAGAAGTCTTAGTGCAGGCATGTTCCGGCCAATAGCGATAAACACCACGCGCCAAGCCTTCTCCGAGGTGGACGTACAGATACGGTTCGTTCTATGGCTTTCCGCTTGACAATCTAGGGGAGGAAGGAGGATCGTAGCGTTGTTGCCTTCTACTAGATTCTCTACTGGAGACTTTGCATGCCTGACAAAAATACGGCGCTGGTTCAGGGCACGCTCGACATGCTGATCCTGAAGACGCTGGCGCTTGAGCCGATGCATGCGCATGGCATTGGGCTGCGCATTGAGCAGATCAGCCAGGGAGTGTTTCAGGTTAATCCGGGGTCTCTTTTTCCCGCGTTTAAACGGCTGGAGCGCGCCGGGTGGCTGGACAGCGAATGGCGGGCCACAGAAAACAACCGCCGCGCCAAATACTACGTTTTGACTGCGAGTGGAAGAAAGCAACTTAGATCGGAGACGCGCGACTGGAAAACGCAATCCGTCGCAATCGCGCGCATTCTTGAAGCTTAGCGCGGACTTCACGCGGGGGGGGACATCATGAACGTCTTTCGCCATCTCACGGCCGGACTGAAAGATCTGGTTAGAAGAGACAAGACCGAGAGCGAGCTCAGCGAGGAACTGAACGCCTACCTGCAAAACGCAGCTGATGCAAAGGTACAAGCGGGTGCGACACCGGAAGAGGCCTTGCGCTCTGCGCGGGTGGAGCTGGGCGGGATGGAAACGGTGAAGCACGAAGTACGAGCGGTCGGGTGGGAGTTTGCACTCGAAGTTTTTGTGCAGGATGTTCGCTACGGCGTGCGCATGCTGCGCAAGTCGCCTCTGTTCACAGCCGTCGCCGTGACGGCAATCGCCATCGGGATCGGTGCCAACACGGCCATGTTCAGCCTGGTCGATGCAATCTTACTCCGGCCTTTGCCCTATCCCGAATCCCAGCGCCTCATTGTTGTGGGGACACACCAGCGGGACGGTTTGGGAATGAGCCCAATGGGTACT
>Ga0193726_1000640_pt1 | contig 34559 bp, 33 predicted proteins | sample H2c1metaG_FD_144928 | JGI IMG/M metagenome (GOLD analysis project Ga0193726, IMG submission 144928) | Soil microbial communities from a riparian zone of the East river system, Colorado, United States - H2c1 | ecosystem: Environmental > Terrestrial > Soil > Riparian zone | place: USA: East River... | reverse complement strand
CCATTCCGACCGTGCTGGTGCCGGCGCGCCCCGGCATCACCAACGCGCTGGGTTGCGTCGTGGCCGACCTGCGCCACGACTATGTGCGCACCGTGAACAAGCCGCTCTCGGCACTCGACGACGCGACGATTGCCGGCATCTATGCCGAGCAGGCCAACCACGGCAACGCGACGATTCAGAAGGAAGGCGTGCCGGTGCGCGAATTGCGCCGCGTGCTGAGCGCCGACATGCAGTTCCAGGGCCAGAGCCACATCCTCTCGGTCGGCGTCGAGCGCGCCGACATCGGTGTCGAGGGCCTGCGCCGGGCCTTTGCCACGGCCTACGACCGCCGCTTCGGCATCGAGCTGGCGGAGATCCCGCCGGTCCTGGTCAACCTCCATACCGCGGTGATCGGCGTCCGGCCGGAGATTTCGCTCGCCTCCCTCGCCGGGACCGAGCGCGCGCCCACGCTCAAGGCCGCGCAGGTCGGCGAGCGTCGCGTGTGGTTCGCCGACGGCTGGCGGCAGACGCCTGTCTATGCCCGCGAGAAGCTGCCGCTCGATGCCGTGTTCGAGGGGCCTGCGATCCTCGAGCAGCTCGACTGCACGACTGTCGTCGAACCGGGCGACAAGGTCACCCAGGACAAGCTCGGGAATCTGTTGGTTTCCGTTCGCTTCTCGGCTGAACTGGGGCGGTAGTGTCCAACAGAATGCTTTTTTGCGCTGAGCTCTCGTAAGCCTACCCGGCGACGTTGGGGCTCGCAAAGATACTGCATCCCTGCAGTTGCCGGGCTTTAGCCAACTCGAAAGCGCGCCGGCCCTTGCGGACTTTCTGGCCACCCAGGACCTCGGCATGGCTGGCCGCACCCACGGCCTTGACCATCTCGAAGCGCTTGCGCAAGCCCTGGAGCTTGCTACCAAGATGGCAAGCAACCGGCGTCAGTGAATGTGGCTACCGCCGTTCACGTCGATCGTAGTGCCCGTGATGTAGGCCGAGAGGTCGGATGCCAGAAACAAGCAAGCGCCTGCGATATCTCGCGGCTTGCCTGCCCGCCGCATCGGAATGGCCGATACAATTTCTTGGAACCTCTCTTCGGTCATGCCATCGAGCATGCCGGTCTCGGTCATCGACGGGCAGATAACGTTGGCCCTGATACCTTTGGGTCCGTACTCACGGGCAATGGACTTCGTCAGGCTGATGACGCCGCCCTTGGACGCAGCGTAGTGCGCCCCACCCACAAGACCGCCGCCACGCTGGGCTGCTACCGAGGCGACGTTGACGATGTTGCCACCCTTGTTGGCGACGAAGTGTTCGACTGCGGCTTTGCCGAGATTGAAGGCACCCTTGAGGTTCACGTCGACCACGAAGTCGTAGTCCTCTTCCGATATGGCAAGGAAAGACTGGGACTTTACGACTGCGGCACAGTTGACGAGGCAGTCGACGCGGCCGAAGCGGGAAGCGGCGCTTTCGAATAGGGTACCGCAGTCGTCGAAAGATCCGATATCGCAGCGGACGCTGTGAAGGTGAGTTGGCCAGGAAACCTTCTTGTCGATGGACGCCTGGATCTCAGCCATGACCTTCTCGTTCATTGCCAGGTCGGCGAGGACGATCTTGGCTCCATGCTCAGCGAAGAGTTCCGCAGTCGCATAGCCGATGCCACGCAACGATGCTGCGCCGGTGATGATGCAGACCTTGTCGTGCAGAAGCATGGACACTTCCATCCGAGCCTTCGCTTCGAGTTCAGCAGCTGCGTTAATTCTGGTGTCTACCACAAGCACTTTCCACCGCATGATTCTTCGCCGTTCGCCGCCAAGTCGAATGCCGCGCGGGGCTACATGTTCGGCTGGTGGATTTCGACAACGTTGCCATCGGGGTCGGTCAGGAAAACCTGATGCCAGCCAGCGATGGCCCACTTGCCGTAGTCGGCATAGCGAATGCCCAGTTCGTCGCAGCGTCGCATGAAGCCCTTGATGTCGTCCGTGCGAAAGCAATAGTGGCCTTTCGCCATCGGATTGACGAACTGCTTCATCTTGAAGCCGGTATCGACGTCGCGCTCTGCCCAATGGAACTCGATGGCGCCATCGGTCAGGAAATCCACGTTGCCGCTGTAGCCATTGCCAGTGCGCTCGGCATTCACACGCGTGTGCTCTTCGTCGCGGATTGTGCCGAGTTCGAACAGCCGCTGATAGAACTTGGTAAGTCGCGGCAGATTGTCAGTGCAGAGATTCAGGTGATGGAATTTGAACTTCATGTCTGCCCTCATCTATGTGCGAACGCGTACTCACGAACGGTAGGAGCACATGAATTCCCTGGTCAATCGCAAACCCGCGTTCCGCTGACCGTCATTGCCGTTGCCTTCCGCACCTATCGGAGGCGTCCCTCCCCCCGTCGGCACACAAGGTCAGTTCGAGGGTCAACGGCGGGCCGACTGACTGCGACGCTCGAGCAACTCCGCGACGTGCTGGCCAAGGCGGACAAGATACTGCCGGGTCTCATGCTCTGCTGTCGGCCCATCACCGGCCACCACGGCGGCGACAAATGCTGCGTGCCCAGCTCTCACGAAAGAGGGCAAATCATGAGCTCCGAAGGCCACTCTGATGAAGAAATCACTTCGGTCCCAGAAAGACTCGCCGATTCCCGTGCTCAAGGGCGAACGCGCGAGTTCGTGCAGCATTTCATAGCGGCGACGATTTCGCTGCCGTAGCTCGACGAAGCGGGCATCGGGCTTATCTGGAAGGCCTGCTGCAGACGCCAAGGTGGCGCACCGGCGTTCGAAGTGGTCCGCTTCAACGGCCGAGCGCCGCTCTGCGGCCAGACGAGCGATGACGCCCTCGGTGGCTCCGAACAATTCATAGAGGTCCTTCACTTCGGCCGGAACCGGGCGGACCACGCGGCAGCCGACCTGGGGCAGGATTTCCAGAAGCCCCTCGACCGTCAGACGCCGGATAGCATCCGTGACCGGCGCGCGGCTTATCGAGAGGACCCGACCGACCCCTTCGGACGAAATCTGGTCACCGGGATCCAGTCCCCCGCCGAGCAGCAGGCCCTTGAGATAGGCGTAGGCCAGATCGTGGAGGCGGGGAGTGCCCCGCCACAGGGATTCCGGAGCATCGGGCAGATCAACATTGAGGGCAGCTCTCATCGGACTTTACTAGCATACTAGTATGTTCATAAGATATTCCACATAAATCAGGTCAGGGAGGAAGGCGATGTACGCTGCCGCCAATGCGGAAAAAATCGTCGCTGCGCTCAAGGAGACCGAGGCTGACTCGGAGGCGCACCGCAAGCTGAGCGATCGTGCCGTCGAGCTGCTGCACCAGTCCGGGGTGACTCGCATCGTCAGTCCGGCCGCTTACGGCGGCTACCAGTTGCCGGTCCGCGCCCTGGTCGAAGCCGAACGGGTGATCGCGCACGGAAGCACGGCAGCGTCATGGGTCTTGATGGTCTGCGCGGCCCATACGTTCATCGCCGGCCGTATGTCGCGCCGTGGGCAGGACGAGATTTTCGGCGGCGATGCCGGCATGCTGATTCCAGGCGTGCCGTCGCTTCGCGGTACCTGTCAGCGCGCAAAGGGCGGATACATCCTCAAGGGCCGCTGGCCGTATGCCAGCGGCGCGGACCACGGCGATTGGGTCCTGGTCGGCTGCAGGGGAATCCCGAACGAAGCGGGCGAGTCTTGCTCCTCCCAGATCGTCGTGATGCCCAAGAAGGACACCGTCATCGACGACACCTGGTTTACCCTCGGTATGCGCGGCACCGGCTCCAAGGACATCGTCCTCGACAACGTGTTCGTCCCCGAGCACTACGCGGTGCCGATGATCGAGGCGCAGCTCGGCACCGTGCCGGGCGTCGACATTCCGCTTTACCGGCTTCCGATTCGGCCGACCCTGGCGACCATGCTGCTCGGCACGATCGTCGGGATGGCCGAGCGGGGAATGCAGCTCTTCATCGACAAGACGCGCGGTCGCCGCGACGTCTACACCGGGAGCATGAAGGCCGATAACCCCGGCATCCAGCGTCGCGTCGCCGAGGCGGGGGTGGAGATCGCCTGTGCCTGGGCGCTGACGCAGCAGAACTGCGATCTGCTCGAGCAAGCAATGCACCGCGATCCGCCGATGCCGACCGCGGCGCGGGCGCAGGCTCGCTGGAATGCCGCCTACGCCACCGAGCTGTGCCGGCGCGCGTGCAACAGGCTGTTCGAAGGGGCCGGCGCCGGTGCGGCACACGACAGCCACGCGATGCAGGTTTTCTTCCGCGACATGAACACCGCGTCGCACCACGCGATGCTCGATTTCGACACAAACGTCGAGATCCAAGGCAAGAGCCTGCTAGGCGTGGAACTGAACGACGCGTGGGTTTGACGGTTCATACGCGAGCCTGCGCACTGGCATTCGCAGATTCGAAAGTCCGACCGGACTAACCAGTGAAAGTGAGGAAGCAAGCATGACCAGGAGGCACGGACTCACCCGTCGACAACTCGGCCGCTCCGCCTCGCTCGCTGCCGGCTTGGCCACGGCGCCGGCTCCGATTCGGTACGCCATGGCACAAGGCGGGCCGTCGGCGCTGAAGATTGCGCTTATCCTGCCGATCAGCGGTGCGCAGGCGCAGATCGGACAGGCGTGCAGACGCGGCGCCGAGGTTGCAAACGAAGTGTTCGCCGACATGAAGATTCCGGCGCGGGTCGAGATCGCAGGCTTCGACACGGAGACCAAGTCGGACGTCGCCCGGATCCAGGCTGAGAAAGCGATCGAGGCCGGCGCGCATGTCTTGGTCGGCGCCTTCGATTCAGGCCAGACGATCGCCGTCGCCCAGGTCGCTGAGCAGCGGGGAGTGCCGCTCGTCGTCAACATTGCCGCCGCGCCCGCGATCACCGAGTCGGGCTACAAGTTTGTCGTCCGCAATTTCCCGACCGCGCCGACGTTGCTGGGCGGCGCCTTCACCATGCAGAAGGAGATCTTCAAGGCCACGGGAGTCACGTCGCCTAAGACGGCCGTAGTGCTCTGCATCAACGACACCTTCGGCACCGCAATGATGAATGGGATCAAGGCGGTGTTCTCCAAGCTCGACATGCCCTACCAGCTACTCGACATCATCAGCTACGATGCGGGAACGAAGGATCTCTCCGTTGAAGTGGCCAAGGCCAAGGCGACCAAAGCGGAACTCCTCTTGCCGATCGGGCGTCTCAACGATGGCAAGCTGATCATCCAGGAACTGGTGAAGCAACGCTGGGAACCGATGGTGATCAATCCCGGCGGTCCGGGTACCTACGAGCACGATTTCATCAAGGGCCTGGGCAAGTACAGCGATTATCTGCTGGCCGTCCTGCCGTGGATGAACCCGAAGACTGCCATGACCCAGTCGCTCGCAAAGCACCATAGTGCGCGCTTTCCCAACGTGCAGTTCGATTTGGACGCAGGCTTCACCTTCGAGGCGGTTCTGATCGCGGCCCAGGCCTGGCTCAACGCTCAGTCGACCAAACCCGAGGTTCTGATGGAGGCTCTGCGTCAGGTGAAGATCGAGGAGCACGTCATGATCGGCGGTCCGATCCAGTTCGATGCAAAGGGTCAGAACACCAACATCCGTGTCGCGGCTCTCCAAAACCTCAATCGTACGCCGACGGTCGTCCTGCCAGCCGATGCCGCCTTGGCGCAGCCGGTCCTCCCGCAACCGGGTTGGAATGACAAACAACGTACGTAAAGCACGTGCTTCGAAATGGACTCCGAGCGGGGTATGGCAGATGCAGACGCGAACAGCGCACGCGGTCCTGATTGGTGGCTATGGCCCGCCGGAGGTCCTGACCCATTCGGAAGTTCTGCGGGAGCCGCTCACTGCCCATGAGATGCGGATCAAGACATTGGCGGCGACGGTGAGCCCTACGATTACCGTCCCTTGCCTCAGCGCCGGCGTTTCAGTGAGTGCACGCCGCCGAGCGCGGCGTCGTCGGTACGGCGCGACGGCTGCCTGGTCCTCAGAGCCGCCTGCCTCGTTGGCAGTACGGCAACGGCGGTCCTGTTTATCAGGCAGCAATGGCGCAGTCCGCGCCCAGTGCTCGATCCCCGCGTGTTCGCGACCTCGACCATGGCCGGGTCGCCGCGTTGCTGACCGCCCTCCAGTTCGGCTACTGGGCCGTGGTGGTCTATCTTCCGCTTTTCCTGAGTGCGGCGATCCACATCAGTATGGAGGGGGCCGGTGCGGCCCTGCTGGCAGCGACGCTGCCGATGCTGCTGGTACCGCTGATCGGCGGCCGGCTCGCGATGCACTGGGGGATGGCGAGGCCTCTTCACAATTGCCTTTGGGCTCGTCGTCATTGGCGACGTTTGCCTTGTGTTCGCCGCCCTGTCCGACGGTCCCGGGATACGTCTCGCCGCCGCGGTCGCCGGAATGGCCATCATCGGCGAACCTGTTGAGGCTCCACAACTGGAGCAGCCCCAGGCTCCGGAAGAAGGCGGGCCGGAGAATCCGAACGGCCAGCTACTCGATTTTATCGCGGCGCTGGCCATGTCTCGAACGCCGGCCATGGTGTGGTCGGTGTTGATGTGGTGCACGCCACTGGGAAGCAGCCATCGCGCTGGTGCGCTATTCAGGATTCTCGCTCGGAGCGCTCTACTCTGTGGCGCGCTGCATGAGGCGGACGCCTAAGCCTAAGCCGGCAGCGGCAGGTCGAGCGTCGTGGTGCGGCGCAGCTCGCGGCGGTGAGTCTGGTCATCGAACGGCCGGGCGCGATGCATGGTGCAGCGATTGTCCCAGATCACGAAATCATGCGGCCGCCAGACGTGGCGATAGGTGAATTGCGGCTGCGTGGCATGGTCGATCAGGTCGCGCAGCAGCAGCCGGCCCTCCGGCACCTGCCAGTCGACGACATGGGCGGCGTGCGAGGCGAGATAGAGGGCGCGGCGGCCGGAGCCCGGGATCGTGCGCACCAGCGGATGGACGGCGCCCTTCAGCTTTTCCTGCTCGTCCTCGCTGAAGTCGAAGCCCAGCACGTGGCGCGAATAGACGATGGAATGATAGACGCGCAGCCCTTCGATCGAGGCGCGGGTTTCCGCGTCGAGTGCATCGTAGGCGGCGCGCATGTCGGCGAACTCCGTATCGGCCCGCACCGGTGGCACCACCCGCGCCGACAGCATCGAGTAGCGGCCCGGCGGATCGACGAACGATGCATCGGTGTGCCACAGGCGGTTGGCGACCGAGGAGGCGCGCATGCGGTTGTTCGCGTCGCGAATCTTGCCGTTCTTGTCGACGTTGGAGACGTCGGCCAGTGCCTCGTTGCCGAACCGGTTGTTCCCGATGGCCGAGGAGGAAGTACGGGCATGCAGCGTGCCGTCGAAACGCTGGGCGAAGTCGAGCTGCTCTTCGTTGGTGAAATCCTGGTCGCGGAACACCAGCACGGCGTACTTGTCCATGCCGGCGCGGATCGCTTCCAGCGACTCGCGATCATGCACCTTGCGCAGGTCGATCGCGCCCACTTCGCCGGCGACTACGGGCGTGAGCGGCGTGATGGTGACGGTCATGAGGTGCTCCCTGCCTGGAGAACGAATGCGTCATCCTGATTGAAGTCCGCACGACAACCAACACGGTTCTTTCGTTAGGCGAAGGTCCGTCAGCCGGCGCTGTGGCGCACTTCGCGCTTCCCCGTCGTCGCCCTGGCCTCTGCCGAAATCCAGTCGACGAAGGTTCGCACGCGCCGGTCGGCGCCCAACGCCGCCGGCCAGCGCACGACATGGGCCTTGCTCGACGGCATGTCCCATCGGGCGGGCAGCACGCGCACCAGCCGTCCGTCCGCCAGGGCATCGTGCACCAGCAGTGACCGCGCCAGCACGACGCCGGCGCCTTCCAGGGCCGCGGCGATGGCCGTGCCCAGAGCCGCGCAGCGCAGTCCGGCGGGCGGACGACGCTCGATGCCCAGCCGTCCGAACCACACCGGCCACGACCATTCGGCGCCCTGGCCACGGCCGCCGGGCGGCCCCTTGTGCACGAGGGGAAGCTCGGCCAGGCCGGTGGGGTCGCGCAGCAGGCGGCCGCCCGGCAGGAGGTGTGGAGCGCAAACCGGGAAGACCTGCTCGTGAAACAGCAGCCGCTGTGTCGATGTCGATCGCGCGGCCTCGATCGGCTGCCACAGGATCTGGACGTCGGCATCGGCCGCGCGCGCCTGCAGCTCGTTCTCGACGATGCCGAGCTCGACCTCGAGCCTGCGATGGGCGCGTGTGAAGCGTGGCAGCCGGCGCAGCAGCCAGTAGTCCGCCAATGCCGATCCCACGGCGACGCGCAAGCCTGCCGGCGCCACCAGGGCGCGGCAGCGGCCGCGCAGGTCGGCCAGCCCGTCGAGCAGTTCGCCAAGGCCGTTCGCCAGCTCGGCGCCCGCCGGCGTGGCGCTGAGCCCGTCGCTCGAACGGCTCAGCAGCGGCGTTCCGACGAAGGCCTCCAGCCGGCGCAGGCGATGGCTGACTGCGCTCTGGGTCATGCCGAGCTCGGTGGCCGCCCGCGTCATCGAGCGATGACGCAGGGCCGTATCGAAGGCGACGAGGGCGTCGAACGGGGGCAGGGTGCGCATTTTCATGACAAAGTGAAAGGTTGGCGCTGGGTTCCGCGGCCCGCCGGCCTCATTCACCGCTCCATGTCGGATTTCCGTCGCACTCCCGCTCTCGCCTTGGCCCTCGCGGGCTTCCTGACCCAATTCGACGTCACGGCCGTCGTCGTCGTCCTGCCGTCGATCGGCAACGAGCTCGGCTTCGGCTCCCGGGCTACGCCTGGGTGATGGATGCCTATAGCCTCGCCTTCACCGCGACGCTGCTGGCCTCCGGCGCCCTGGCCGACCGCTTCGGCCGGCGTCGCGCGCTGCTGGCGGGCAATGCACTGTTCGCGGCGGCCTCTCTGCTCTGCGCGATGGCGTGGGACGGTCCTTCGCTGTGGCTCGCCCGCGGCCTGCAGGGCATTGCCGCGGCCTTCGTCATCACCGGCTCGTACGCCCTGATTGCCGGCCTCTACCCCGAGCCGGCGGCGCGGGCGCGCGCCTTCGGGCTGGCCGGCATCGTCGCGGGCGTCGCCATGGCGCTCGGCCCCACGCTCGGCGGCGTCGTGGCCACCAGGCCGGGATGGCGCTGGATCTTCCTGGCGAACCTCCCGGTCTGCCTGGCCGCGATCTGGATCGTGCCGCGGCTGATCGGTGAATCGCGGGATCCGGCCGGCCGGCCGATCGACCCCCTGGGGATCGCCCTGGTGACCGCAGCCCTCGGCCTCGTCATCGAGAGCCTGCTGAGTGCGCACGAGTCCTTGCCGCGGCTGCTGTGGGGCAGCGGCGCCGGCGGCCTGTTCCTGGCGCTGTTCATCCGCCAGCAGCGACACCGCGCCGAGCCCCTGCTCGATCCCGCGCTTCTGCGCCAGAAGGCGATGATCGCGGTCTCCCTGCTCCTGATCACGGTCTCGGTGGCCTACTGGGCGGTGCTGGTCTACCTGCCGCTCTTCCTGCAGAGGCGCTTCGGCTTCACCATCGAGGGGACCGGGCTTGTCCTGCTCGCCGCCACCCTGCCTATGGTCGTGCTGCCGCCCTATGCGGGCGCGCTCGCCCTGCGCTGGGGCTGGCGGCGGCTGTTCGCGACGGGTCTCGCCGTCATCGCCCTGGGCGACGCCGTGTTGGCCGCGACAGTCCTCGAAAAGCCCGCGATCGATCCGCTGTGGCTGGCTCTCTCTGGCATGGCCGTGATCGCGACCGGCGCGGCGCTGGTGCAGGCGCAACTCTCCGGCGCCGTGGTGGCGCTTGCCCCGCCGGCGCGGGCCGGCATGGCGTCGGCTCTGACCATCGTCATGCGCCAGGGCGGATTCGCCGTGGGCATTGCCGGACTGGGAGCGACAGTAAGCAGCGGATACGCTGCTGTGTTCCTTGCGGCCATGGCCGCGGCGGTCGTCGGCGCCGCGTCGACGGCCTTGCTCGGGCCGCGAGCAAGCGCGGGCTGACGGGGCAATACGCATTATTGCTACACGGTCGCGTGGTCCACTTTCCAAGCCAGGACCTCGAGCCGGTCCGCGCCAAAAAAGAGCTCGCCGTTCCAGATGAATGTGGGCGTCCCGAACACACCCTTCGCGTAGGCTTCGACCGTTCGCCTCGTCAGGGCTTCGTGAACGGCAGGATTGCCGACTTGATCCAGTAGGGCCAGATCGCCGCCCGCGCGTGCCAATGCATCGCGCAGGACCGCCGGATCGGAGATGTCTCGCTGTTCATGCCACAAGCCATCGAAAATGATGCTGCGAAAAGCCGATTCCGCTTCCCCCGCAAGCAGGGACGCAAGGCAGAGCGCGGGAACCTGATTTGGCCGATTTGGCCACTTCCAGGATGGTTTGTAAGGTGCCCCATAAAACTCGGCCATGCGGCGGATGTCAGCCATCAGATACGACCGCTTTGGCGGAATGAGGGTGTCGATGTATGGAGCCCACGGCTCATTGCCAACTTGCAGATTCAGAATCACATCAATGAAGATGGGACACCCTGCCCATTCGACCTTCCTGCCGAGTGCAAAGTCGGCCTTGCGGATCCGGTAGTCGGCAAAATAAGCGTAAGGCGATCTGAAGTCGTAGTAGGTCTCGATCTTTTCAGTCATGGCACGAGGTTTCTGGAGGCGAGGCATGGTTGCTAGCCCTCAGTATGTCGAGTTGCTTTGCTAGCAACTAGAGCGGAATGAGATGAGATGGAACCGCATGCGCTTCCATGTCATCTCATTCGCGCGCACGGGTGATCGCGGTTCCACAGGGCGTGATGGGTCCGGCTGATTCCAGCCGGACCCATCATGCTCTGGCGCCGCTCGGCCGAATCCCGCGCGCCGCGGCAGGACGGGTGTGTACGCGCCGGATCTTTGCTGATCGACGTTGGATCGACCTACACTCGGTCTGTCCGTGTGAAAGAAGAGGAACCGCCGTGACCAGCAGCAATTCCTTCAAGTTCGTCATGTTGCCGCCGCAGACCGACACGACGCGCGCCTGGGGCAAGCGCCTGGCCGATTCGGTGCCCGACGTCCGCGTGGTCGCGGCCGAGGACAAGGCGACCTGGTTCTGAAGGCAGGCTGGCGAAGATGAAGACGATCAGCGGCCAATGGAACGAGGCGCCCGGCGCGGTCACGCTGATCGACGCTCACCATCATCTCTGGGACCTGAAGGCGAACCGGTACCCGTTCCTCAGCGACCAGCCGGAGCCGCATTTCTTCCTGGGGGACTACGATGCGATCCGGCGCAACTACCTGCCGGACGACTATCTGCGGGATTCGCAGGCCCACAATGTGCTGACGACGGTGCATTGTGAGGCCGAGATGGATCGTTCCCGGCAGGTCGCCGAGACGCAGTGGCTGACCGAAGTGAATGCCCGCTACGGCTTTCCCGGCGCCATCGTCGCCCACGCCTGGTTCCACACCGGCAACGCCGAAGAGATCATCGCCGCCCAGGCGCGGTTTCCGCTGGTGCGCGGAATCCGCTCCAAGCCGGTGACGTCGCTGCGCCCCGATCCCGCGACGCCGGGAGCGCCCGGCACCATGCAGGACGACAGATGGCTGCGCGGCTTCGCGCTGCTGCAGAAATACCGGCTGTCCTGGGATCTGCGCGTACCCTACTGGCACCTCACCGAGGCGGCCGAGGTGGCGCAGCAGTTCCCAGGCATCCCGATCGTGCTGAACCATACCGGCTTTCCCTGGGATCGCAGCGAAGACGGCCTTGCCGTCTGGCGCCACGGCATGGAGGCGGTGGCTTCCCAGCCGAACGTCCACGTCAAGGTCTCGGAGTTCGGCCTGAAGGACAGCGCCTGGGACTACGAGTCGAACCGGCGTGTCGTCCTGGAGGCGATCGCGATCTTCGGGATCGAGCGATGCATCTTCGCCAGCAACTTTCCCGTCGCCGGCCTGAGGGTAGGCTACGACAGGCTCGTCCGCTCGCTCGACCGGATGCTGGCGGACCGTTCCCAGGCCGACCGGGACCGCTTCTTCTGGAAGAACGCTGCCTCCTTCTACCGTCTGTCGCTGCCCTGACGTAACTCACCGGAAATCGCTGATTGGAGCAGCGCGGGTAGAGCGGAATGAGACGTCCAGGTGATTCGACCTGGACGCATCATGCTCTAGACCCTTCCTAGCCGAGATAGCGCCGCCGCACCGACTTGCCGATCGCGCCATAGAGGTCGGGGATGCCGACCTTCCATTGCACCGCCAGCTCCTCGAGGCCGATCTCGTCGCTGCCCTGGCGGCCGAGGAACACCACCTCGTCGCCCAGCCTGGCCTCGGGCACGTCGGTCAGGTCGACGCGCAGCAGTTCCGAATGCGTCGGTCCCAGCAGGCGCACCCGCTTGCCGCGCAGCAGTGCCGTGGCGTTTTCCGGGATCTTGCGGGGGTAGCCGTCGGACCAGCCGTAGGGAACGAGCCCGATCTTCATGCCGGGCCGGCGCGGCAGGAATGGCGCGGGCATGACGTCGCCGATATCGTCGAGCGGCTTCACCATGACCAGCTGGCTGCGTAGCCCCACCAGGGCATGGCGCCAGACGCGCTCGCGTCCCTCGGCCGCGGGAAAGCTCTGGCCGATGGCGAGGCGTCCCGGATCGACCGCGTTCAGGTCGGCGTCGGGATGGCTGAGGATGATGGCCGAGCTCGAGACCATACGGACGGGAACGTCGATGCCGGCCGCCTCGACACGCTTCAGCGCGTCGATGCAGGAGTTGATCTGCGCGTCGGTGTACACGGGATCGACCGGGCCGTAGGACGCCATGGGATGGCCGTAGGCACCGGCCAGTTCGAGCGTATTGCTGTCGGCGATGGCGCGTGCAACGCCTGGCGCCTGATGGGGCAACGCTCCGGCGCGGAACCCGCCGCCGTCGAGCTTGAGGAACACTTTCAGCGACTTGGCGTGCGACGACCACGCGGCCACGTCCTCGAGCGTGGAGAGGGTCGGCATGAGGTTGTGCTCCTCCAGCACCGGCGCGGTGTCCGGCAGGCAGGTCGGATAAAGCAGGATCGGCAGACGCACGCCCGCCCGGCGTGCCGCCATCGCGCGGTCGAGATTGCCGAAGGCCACACCGGCCGCGCCCGCCCGCTCGGCGGTGCGCGAGACCTCGATGTCGCCGCAGCCGCTGGCATCGCCCTTGACGCAGACGAACACGTCGACCTTCGGGCCAACCATGTCGCCCAGCGTAGCGAGATTGTGCGTGATGGCCGAGAGGTCGATCTCGCACCAAGTGGGGCGTTGGGCGTGCATGATGGGTTTCCTGGGGAGGGGGTTGGCTAAATGCGGTGGGCCGCCTGGTAGCGGCCGAGGAAGGCGCGAAGGCGGTCGTTCTTCGGGTTGCCGAAAAGGTCGGCGGGCGGCGCGAGCTCGACGATCTCGCCCGCGGCCATGAAGGCCACGCGCCTCGACACCTCGCGGGCGAACTGCATCTCGTGGGTGACGATCATCATGGTCATGCCGTCGGCGGCGAGCGACTGCACGACGTCGAGGACCTCGCCGACCAGCTCCGGATCGAGTGCCGAGGTGACCTCGTCGAGCAGGATGAGGCGAGGCTCCATCGCCAGCGTGCGTGCGATGGCGACGCGCTGCTGCTGGCCGCCCGAGAGCGCCGCCGGATACTGCGCCGCCTTTTCGGAAAGGCCGACGCGTTCGAGCAGCGCCATCGCCTTCTCGCGCGCCTGCTTCAGCGGCAGGCCGCGAACCTTCACCGGCGCTGCCGTCAGATTGTCGAGCACGGTGAGATGCGGGAAGAGATTATAGCCCTGAAACACCATGCCGACGCGCGCGCGCATCGCAGCGACCTCGCGGTCGGGGCGCGCCTTGCGGCTTCCGTCGGCGCCGATGCGGATGCCGACGGTTTCGCCGTCGATGCTGATCGCGCCCCTGTCGTAGGTCTCGAGAAAGTTGACGCAGCGCAGAAGCGTGGTCTTGCCGCAGCCGCTCGGGCCGATCAGCGTCACGACCTCGCCCTTGCCGACGGTGAGCGACACCTCCTTCAGGACGCGGGTCGCGCCGAACGACTTGCCGACGCGGTCGATGACGACGAGAGGCTCAGGCATGCGAGTTGCGCTCCACGAAGGTCGCCAGCCGCGCCAGCGGAAAACAGATCAGGTAGTAGCCGGCGGCGACGCCGAGATAGGTCGGCATGAGCTCGCCCGTGCGCTCGCCGATCTCGCGGCCGGCCGACACCAGCTCCCACCCGCCGATGGCGCTGATCAGGGACGTGTTCTTGACCACCGAGAGCGCGGTGTTGAGAAACGGCGCCACGCAGAGGCGCCGCGCCTGCGGCAGGATGACGGTGCTGAAATTCTGCAGGCCGCGGAAGCCGACGCTTCGGCCGGCGTCCCATTGCGTCCGCGGCACCGCCATGATGGCGCCGCGGAACACCTCGCCCATATAGGCGGCGAAATAGAAGCCCATCACCACGATGGCCGCGGCATAGACCGGCAGCGTGATGCCGAGATAGGGCAGGCTGAAATAGCAGCCGATCAGCAGGACGAGCAGCGGAATGCCGCGCGAGACCAGCGCGTACCCCGCCGCCAATAGGCGCAACGGCGGCCAGGCATAGAGCCGGGTAAGCGCCAGCCCCATGCCGAGCACCGAGCTCAGCAGGATGACGGCGAAGGCGAGCATCACGGTCACGCCGGCGCCCCAAGCCATGTAGCTCAGCACACTGAGATTCATGTGAGCATCTTCATGTGCGTACCGGAAAGCGCAACGCCGCCAACTTCATGACGCCCAGCACGATGGCTGCCATCGCGAGATAGAGCGCCGCCATCATGAAAAACGTTTCGTAGGGCGCGGCGCTGCGGTCGAGCAGCAGCTTGCCGCTCTGCGTCAGCTCGTTGACGGAAATGGTCGAGGCGATCGAGCTGTCCTTCAGGATCACGACGGCCTGGTTGCCCAACACCGGCAAGACGCGGCGCAGGGCCTGTGGCAGGACGATGTCGAACAGCGCCCGCCGCGGCATCATGCCGAGCGACAGGGCGGCTTCTGTCTGCGTGCGCTTCACCGACTCGACGCCGGCGCGGTAGATCTCGCCGGCATAGGCGCTGTTCTGCAGCACCAGCGCGATCACCCCGCAGGCGAACGCCTCGGGATAGAGTCCGATCTCGGGCAGGCCGAAATACAGGATGAAGATCTGCGCCAGGATCGGCGTGTTCCGCATGACGTCGATGTAGGCAATCGTGACGGCGCGCACCACGGCGAACCGGCTGCGCCGGCCGGCGAGGACGACGAAACCGCCGATCGCCGCGCCGACCAGCGCGATCGCCGTCAGCGCCACGGTGATCTCCAGCCCCTCCAGCAGGGCCGGGAGAATGCGCAGGAGGAAGGCGATGTCCATCGAACGAGACGCGGGCCCGACCGGGATCAGCTGGCCAGTCGGATCACTTCGCCGAGTAGAAGCGCGCCGGCGGCGGGTCTGCGCCGAACCATTTGCGGTAAAGCGCCTCGTATTCGTCGAAGCGCGAGCCATGCGTGTATTCGCCGACGATGGTGTCGAGGCAGAGCCAGAGCTGGAAATCGCCGGGCTTCATGAAAAGCGCGTTGCCGTTCAGGCTGCCGAGCTGGCCGGGCAGCTTGACCCAGGCGCCGTTGGAATGCGCGACCTGAAATTCGGCCGCGGCCGAATCGGCCTGCACGGCGCTCACCCGCCGGCTCTTCAACGCCTGGAAGGCCGCGCTGTCGGTATCGAAATACATCGCCTTGGCCCTGGGGGCGTAGCGCTTGGCGCGGTCGATCATCGCGGCGGTGTTCGAGGCGCCGAAGGTGACGTCCGCGCTGTCGAGATCCTCGGTCTTCTTGATGGCTGAGTCCTTCGGCACGACGACGAAGGTGGTCGAATCCATGTAGGGCTGCGTGAAGGCGAGCCGCACGGCACGATCGGGGTAGATGGTGGCCGATGCGATGCCGAAATCGACGCGGCCGGAAAGCACCGCCGGGAAACGGCCGGCCGCATTCACGACAACGAACTCGATCTTGTCGGGGCTGCCTAGGATCGACTTGGCCAGCAGACGGGCAAACTCGATCTCGAAGCCGGTATGTGTGCCGTTCTCATCGATGAAACCCGTGGGCATCGTGCTGTTGCTCACGGCCACGACCAGCTTGTCGCGCTTCAGGATCGCGTCGAGGCGCGACTCCTGTGCCTGCGCGTCGCCCGACCCGGCGGTGAAGGCCACGATGCCTAAAACCACTGCTAAGCATGGCGAAGTGCGATGGTTGAAGCCCATCCGGCGCAGCAGCGAGCGACACAGTCCCATAATTTACTCCAAAAATGCAGCTAATTGCTTCGTGCCTGAAACTTCAACACGTTGCGATACGACGGCAAAGCGGGTTAATCCCGTAGTGAGTATCGCAAAGTGCGATGCATATCTGCGTTCGAGAATCCCCTTTGTTGCGAGAATTCCAGACCTTCCTGGCCGTGTGCCGCTGGGGCACTTTCACCGCCGCCGCCCAGCGCCTCGGCATGACGCAGTCGGCGGTCAGCGATCACATCCAGCGGCTGGAAGCATTCACCGGCGTGCAGCTCTTCCACCGCACCGGCCGGTCGGCCACGCTGAACGCCGCCGGCGAGGCGCTGCGGCCGCTCGCCGAGGAAGCGCTGCAGATCACCGACCGCATGCGCACCGGCCATGGCGCCGGCCAGCTGCGCGGCAGCCTGCGGGTGGGCGCGATCACCTCGGTGCACAACAGCCTGATGGCGCGCGCGCTCGTCGCCTTCCGCCGGGCGCACCCGGCGGTCACGATCCGCCTGATCCGTCGCGAAGGCGCGATGGCGGGTGACGTCGAGCGGGAGGAATTCGATCTGGCGGCCTCCGTCCTGCCCAACCTGGCGGCGGTACGCACGATCCGCTGGATCCCGCTCTTCCGGAAACCCTTCGTGCTGATCGCACCCGCGGCGACTCGCGCCCGCGACTGGCGCGAGGCCATGGCGATGCACACGTTCATGGGCTACGACCTCTCCTGGAGCACCGGCGTGCAGATCGACGATTTCCTGACGCGCATGGGCGTCGCCATTCGCGACACGCTCTGGGTCGACTATCTCGACACGATGATCACCCTGGTCGCGGGAAGTGTAGGCGTCGCCATCATCCCGCGCACGCCGCTGGGCGAGGCCGCTGGCCTGGTGCGCGAATTCGAATTTGGCGCCGACACTTTCTATCGCGAGGTCGGCCTCGTGCGCCGCGCCCGGCCGCCTAATGGCGGCGCGATCGCCGACGCGTTCATCGACACGCTGCTCGACGAGGTGAAGCGCGAGCCCTTCGCCGAGGCGATAGGGGCATGACGTTGAGGGGCTGACTGGCGGGCACCATCTACCAGCTGGCGCGGAGCGGGCGATGCAGTGCCCGAGTGTTCCTCAAAGACTTCCGAAGGCGGCCTAGACTAGGTCGTGGACTCACAAGCGAGCAGGACGGTTGCGAGGAGGTTCCGGGCGAGCTTGTCTAATCGGATGGCGACGCATCGGGTGGGCTTGAAGCGACAGAAGACGCGCTCGACCGAGATTCGCTAACGGGAGATTGCCGGATCGACGACGGCGTGGATATTGGTGCTTTGTACTCCGCGCAGCGCGGGATTCCGTCCGCACCAGCGGAGGCCGATTCAAGCAAGGGAAAGCCGATGGCGACATCACTCTACGACCTCAGCGTGCCGACCTTCCTGCAGACCGTGAGCGCCGTCGCAGGCTTCCTCGACCGAGCGGCCACGCATTGCGCGGAGACGGGCGCTGACCCCGACGACTTCGTGGACGCGCGCCTCTTCGACGACATGGCGCCGTTCCACTTCCAGATCGAATGCGTGGCGCACCATTCCGTGTGGGGGCTGGAGGCCGTGAAGAACGGCGCCTTCGCCCCACCCGCCCTGGTCGGACCGATTCCGTTCGCCGACCTGCGGGCCATGATCGCCCGGGCGGAAGCGGCGTTGAAGGCGCTCACTCCCGATGAGGTCAATGGCTGGTCGGGCAAGAACCTGGACTTCCAGATCGGGCCTCGGAGACTCGCCTTCACGCCGGAGACCTTCTTGCTCTCGTTCTCGCTGCCCAACTTCCATTTCCACGCCGTCACCGCCTACGACATCCTGCGCACGCGAGGCGTCCCGCTCGGCAAGCGCGATTACGAAGGCCGGCTGCGCACCAGGCCGGCCTAAGGTCGCCAAGCCGTTCGTCTCGGCGCGCGGCTGGGTCTATGGCACGCGACAAGCGAGAATGATGAGTGAAGCCGCCGAGGCGAATCAGGCCAATCGTTCGACGCGCCGGCTATTGAGGTACCTTGGGCTCAGGACGGACGATCTGGCTTCGCAAAATGCGGCCCAGAGTGCTCGATCAGCGACCAAGATAACTACGCAGCACGTCGGGATTGTTGACGAGGCCCGCCGCGGCACCAGAAAAGGTGATCTCGCCGCCCTGCAGGATATAGGCATGTTCGGCCACCGCGGCGGCGACGCCGATATTCTGCTCGACCAGTAGGATTGTGAGGCCGCGCTTGTTGAGGGCCAGGATCGTATCGACCATGTCGCCAACGATCGCCGGAGCGAGTCCGGCCGACGGCTCGTCCATCAGCAGGCAACGCGGCCTTGCCATCAGGGCTCGCGCGATCGCCACCATCTGCTGCTCGCCGCCGCTCAGGCTGCCGGCGCGGCGCTTCTTGTCCGCCGCCAGCTTGGGGAACATCTCGTAGGCGTCGTGCATGTCGGAGCGGATTCCCGCCCAGTCCCGCCGGGTGGCCGCGCCCAGTTCCAGATTGTCCTGGACGGACATGCTGGGCCACACCTCGCGCCCCTGCGGGACCTGGGCGATGCCGTGGCGGACGATGCGATCGGCCGACAGGCCCGCGCACTCGCGGCCTTCGAACAGAATCGAGCCGCTGCTGGAACGCACCAGCCCGGACAAGGTGTTCAGCATGGTCGTCTTGCCCGAACCGTTGCCGCCCAGCAGGGCGACGATCTTTCCCGCCGGCACCTCGAATGTCACGTCGCGCAGAACCTGCGTGATGCCGTACGAGACCTTAAGATGCCGGATGGCGAGCACGAAGTTCCTTCCCGAGATAGGCTTCGATGACCGCCGGGTCGTTGCGCACGACGTCGGGCGTTCCTTCGGCGATACGCCGGCCGGAACTGAGTACGGTCACCTGATCGCAGACATCCATGACCAGGCGGATGACGTGCTCGATCAGGATCAGCGTGACGCCCTTCTCGTCGCGGATCCGGCGCAGCAGGGCATCGAATTCGGTGAGACGATTGAGGCTGAGCCCGACGGCCGGCTCGTCCAGCAGCACGACCTTCGGCTCGCCGATCAGGGTGCGGGCGATCTCGACGATCCGCTGCTGTCCGAACGAGAGGGCGGATCCCGGACGGTCGGCGAACGCTGACATGCCGATGAATTCCAGCGCCTCACGGGCCGCTTCCTCCGTGGCCTCCTCCTCCTCCCGGTAGCTGCGCAGGTTGAGGCTGGCGGCGATGAGGCCCGCCCGGGTGCGGTGATGGAGCCCCGTCATCAGGTTCTCCATCACGGTCATGCCGCGAAACAGCTGCGATGTCTGGAAGGTGCGGCCAAGCCCAAGTCGGGCGATCGCGCTCGGCTTGCGTCCGACGATCGACACGCCATCGAGCCGCACGTCGCCGCTTTGCGGTGCATGGATGCCGGAAATGACGTTCAGCATCGTGGTTTTGCCCGCGCCGTTCGGCCCGATCAGGCCGCGGATCTCGCCTTGCTTGACGTCGAGGTCGATGCCGTCGAGCACCGTCACGCCGCCGAAATTGACCGATATCCCGCGAACCGAAAGGAGCGCCTGGGTCATGGCCGGACCTCGCGACTCTCGGCAGCAGTTGTCGGCGAGAGCAGTGGCAGCTTGCCATGCCGGGCCCGATTCAGCGGCTCTTCCCAGCCGCGCACCTTGTCCTTGAGGAAGCCGATGATGCCGCCTGGCATGAAGAGGATGAAGCCGACCAGGATAGCGCCGAAGACGATTTCCTGGGCGCCCTTCACCTTGCGCAGCGCCTCGAGGATGAAGACCAGGCTGCCCGCGCCGAGGACCGAGCCCGCGACCGAGCCCAGGCCGCCGACGATGATCATCGCTTTCTGGATCACCATCTGGAACAGGTCATAGCCTTCGGGCGACACGAAGTTCAGCATGGCGGAATAGAGACCGCCGGCGATCCCGGCGTAGAAGCCGCTGATCCCAAAAGCGAGCGCCTTGTAGCGCAGCAGGTCGATACCGAGCGACTCGGCGGCGATATCGCTGTCGCGCACCGCGACGAAGGCCCGGCCGATGCGCGACTGTACGAGATTCTGCGCCAGCACGAAAAGCGCAAGCACCAGGATGAGACTCAGATAATAGAGACCGAAAGGCTTGGAGATGGGCAGCGGCGCGAAGGAAATGGGCGGCGTCTTGAAACCGCCGGCGCCGAAGGTCACCGCTTCCCAATTGAGGAACACCCATTGCGTGAACTGGGCAAAGGCCAGGGTCGAAAGCGCCAGGTAAAGCCCCCGTAGCCGCAGCGCCGGCAGCGAAATGGCCAGCCCCACGGCGGTGGCGATCAACGCCCCCGAGGGGAAAGCCAGCCAGAAAGGCCAGCCGAAATGAACCTGAAGCAGGCCGGTGCCATAGGCGCCGATCCCGAACATCGCGGCATTGGCGAAGGCGAGCTGGCCGGTGTAGCCGACCAGGATGTTGAGCCCGATCGACAGCAGGACGTAGATCAGGATCGTGTTGGCCACGAACAGGTAGTAGGCATTGAGGAAAGCCGGGGCCACGGCGGCGAACACGAGCATCGCGAGCATCACGTTGCGCCTGCCGAACAGCGCCATGCTCAGACGCGCCGCAAGCCGGTGGCGCCAAGCAGTCCGGTCGGACGCACGACGAGCACGAACATGATGACGATGAACGCCGACACCTCGATGAAGCTTGAATGGAGGTAGCCGCCGGCCAGCGCTTCTATGATGCCGATGGCGATCCCGCCCAGTACGGCACCCGGCAGGCTCGTCAGACCGCCCAGCACGGCGGCGGCGAAGCCCTTGATGAAGAAGGCGAAGCCCATGTCCGGATAGAGCAGGGTGAGGGGCGCCATCAGCACGGCAGCCGCCCCGGCGATGGCGGCGCCGGTCCCGAAGGCCAGCATGTAGATGCGGTCGACTCGGATGCCGGCCAGGGTCGCGGCCTTGGCGTTGTCGGCGGTGGCCTGCATCATCTTGCCGGCCCGTGTCAGGCGAAAAAAGGCGGCGAAGACCACCATGATGACGATCGCCCCGGCAAGCACCGCCAGCTGCTGGGGGATCACCATGATTTCGCCGATCATTGCCGGCTCGGGCGAGGTGATGGGCGGGAAGGGCAGGTAGTCGCCCTTGCCTCCCCAGATCACCCGGGCCGTGCCACGCAGTACGAAGGCGACGCCGATCGTGGCGAGGACGAGGCTGATGATGTTCGCATTCTTGAGCGGACGGAAGGCGATCAGGTCGGTCATCACCCCCAGCAGGAAGCCGAAGGCCACCGCCAACAGCAGCGACGGCAGGTACGGCACGCCCATCTGCACATGGAGCATCCATGCGACGAAGCCGCAGAACATGAACAGCTCGCCGTGAGCGAAGTTGATCACCCCGGTCGCCTTATTCACCACCACGATGCCGAGCGCGATCAGGGCGTAGAGTGATCCCGTCGTCAGCCCGCTCAGCAGCAGATAGGTCAGAAGGACCAAGGACCTCTACTCGGCCTTGGTCGCGCTCAGGACGCGTACCGGCTTGCCCGGTTCCTTGGCGATCCAGGCCGGGCTTTTGTGGCAACGGTGGTCGGTTTCCGCGCAGGTGATGCCGCCGGGGTAAACATCCGTCTGGAAGTCTTTCAGGCCATTCAGGGCCGCCACCAGCTTTTCCTGCGTGAGATCGGGTCCGGCGCGCTTGAGGCCTTCGACCATCACCTGGGCGCTGCCGATGCCGAAGAGATTGAAGACCGACAGCCGATCGCCGGGGAACTTCGCCTCGATCGCCTTGCGCCACTTCTCCATGGCGGGATCTTCGGGCGTATAGCGGACCATCGAGATGGTGCGAAACGACGCCGTGGCGCCGGGCGAGCCGACCTGGTCCTCGAAGGCGGCGGGGTCGGCGATGCCGGTCTGGCCGACCGCCAGGGGCTTGAAGCCGAGCTTCTGGGAATCCCGCATGAAGATCGCGGCGGGCTTGGGATAGAGCACGATGATCACGGCGTCGGCGTTGGCCGCCTTGAGACGCAGGACCTGCGCGGTGGCGTCGTTGGCGTCCGGCGCCATCTCTTCGTCCAGGACGGGCTTGATGCCCTTGTTCTGGAAGGCTTCGATCAGCGGCGTGTAGCGGGAGCGTCCCCAGGCGTCGCGCATGGAGATGACCGCGATGCGCTTGGCGCCCTGGTCGAGGGCGAACTGGAGCTGGGCCGCGCTCTCGAGCGACGAGGTGAGGGCGGTGCTGAAGATATTGGGCGCGACCGGCGTGGTGATGCCATCATGGACCGACGCCATGATGATCACGGGCGTCTTGGCTTCGACAAGCGTCTCGCGCGCGGCGAAGGTCGCGTTGCTGCAACCGCCGCCGATGATGGCGAACACCTTGTCCTCGTAGATCAGCTTCTTGACCGCCCCGATCGCCGCCGCGGGGTCGCAGCGATCGTCCTCGCGAACGAGCTCGAGCTTCCGGCCGTTGATGCCGCCGGCTGCGTTGACCTGGTCGAACACGACCTCGATGCCGTTCATCGGCAGCTTGCCGTAGAGATAGCCTGGCCCCGTCAGCGCGCCGAACGAGCCGATCTTGATCGTGTCCGCGGTGACGCCAGGCACCTGCGCCTGGGCTGACTGGACGGCGGCGACCGTCATGACCAGACCGGCGATGGCGGTCTTCAAGCGCTGTTTCACTGTCATCGTCCCCTCCACAATTCCCAAAACCCGCAGCGTGCCAAGCAACTTGCATTCCCATTTCGCCGCGACATCTTGTATACAGTACACAAGAATGTCGCCCCACTACAACATGGCCAGGAGGAAATTCGTGTCCGATCCTGCCGAAGAAATCGTCGTCGCCGAGCAAGACGGCGTCGTCACCGTCACGCTCAACCGGCCTGCCAAACGCAACGCCCTGTCGCTCGCCCTGTGGCGACGGTTGGCGGAGATATTTGCCGGTCTCGAACGGCAAGGCGCCAGGGCCGCGATCGTCACCGGTGCTGGAAGCAATTTCTGCGCCGGTGCGGATATTTCGGAGTTCGCGACCGTGCGCGCTGACGCCGCCATGGGCGAAGCGTATGAAGCCATTGCCGACAGTGCGACGCGCGCCGTCCGCGATTGCCCGCTTCCGACCATCGCCGCCATTTCCGGCTATGCCATGGGCGGCGGCTGCGGCCTGGCATTGGCCTGCGACTTCCGCGTCGGCGATGCGAGCACGCAGATGGGCATCCCTGCGGCCCGCCTGGGCATCGTCTATGGACCGCTCGACTGCTCCCTGCTGCTGCGCCAGGTGGGGCTCGCCAGTGCCAAGCGCGTACTCTACTCGGGACGGGCCTTCGGCCTCGCCGACTGCCGGCAGATGGGCTTGGTCGACTTGGTTGCCGAGCAGGGCAGCGCTCTCGAGGCGGCGCGCGCCCTTGCTGCCGATCTGTCGGGCAACGCGCCGTTGTCGATTGCCGGCGCCAAGCTCGTCCTCGAAGCGCTGGCCTCGGGAACGGCCGAGACCCGCGCCGGCGAGATCGACGCTTTCATCGCCCGCGCCATGGACAGCGCGGATTACCGCGAGGGCGCGGCGGCCTTTGCTGCCAAACGGGCGCCGCGGTTCGTTGGGCGCTGAGTGACCCTTAGCGGCAGGAGAAGTGGACGGATGAGCTGGTTGGGCGTCGATGTCGGGGGGACTTTCACCGATCTGGTTTTCCTGGACGGGACGAGCGGGCAGTTGCAGGTGCTGAAGACGCCTTCCACGCCCAGTGACCAGTCGGAGGGAATCCTGGTCGGCATCGGGCGCCTGTCGCTCGAGACCGGCCTGGAGCGCATCGTGCACGGCACCACCGTCGCGACCAACACCGCACTCGAAGGGGACGGGGCGAAGCTGGCCGTGGTCACGACCGAAGGTCACCGCGACGTGCTCGTGGTCGGACGCGGCAACCGGATGGCCATCTACAATATCAAGGCGCCACCCAATCGGCCGCTGGTGCCGCGGTCGCGCTGCTTCGAGGTGCGCGAGCGCCTGCGGGTCGACGGCGCCGAGACGGTGCCGCTCGACGAGGCGGGCGTGGCGGCCATCGGGCGGCGGCTCGCACAGGACGGGATCGAGGCCGCCGCGGTCTGTTTCCTTCATTCCTATGCCAATGCGGCGCATGAGCGCCGCGCCGCGGAGATCCTGCGACGCCTGCTGCCCGATGCCGTGGTCACGATCTCTTCGGAAGTCCTGCCGGAATATCGCGAATACGAACGCTTCTCGACGACCGCGCTCAACGCCTATGTGGCCCCGCGCATGCGTCGCTATCTGGGCGAATTGCAGTCGCGCCTGGCCGCAGCGGGCATCTCCGCGCCGCTGTCCATCATGACCTCGAATGGCGGCACCCTGCCGGCCCGGCGGGTCGAAGCGATGCCGGTGCTGTCGATGCTCTCGGGACCGGCCGCCGGGGTGATCGCCGCCAGTCACATCGGCGCGCTCGCCAACTATCCCGATGTCATCACCTGCGACATGGGCGGCACCTCGACCGACGTGTGCCTGGTGCGCGGCGGCGAATTCAGCATGACTACCGAGGGCCGGGTTGCGGCGTTCCCGGTCAAGATCCGGCAGATCGACATCAATACCGTCGGCGCCGGCGGCGGCAGCATCGCCGCCGTCAGCGCGGGCTTCCTCACGGTCGGACCGCGCTCGGCAAAGGCGTTCCCGGGACCGGCATGCTTTGGCCGCGGCGGCGTCGAGCCGACGGTGACCGATGCCAATGTGGCGCTGGGCCGTCTCGGCATCGAGCAGCTTCTCGGCGGTGAGATCCGGCTCGACCGCGCCGCCGCGGTGGCGGCGGTAGGACGGCTGGGCGGCGAGATCGGATTGTCCGTCGAGCAAATGGCCGAGGGCATCCTGCGCATCGCCGTCGTGTCGATGGCGGCCGCGATCAAGGAAGTGTCGGTGTTGCGCGGCATCGATCCGCGCGATTTCGCGCTCCTGTCCTATGGCGGCGCCGGTCCGCTGCAGGCCGCCGCGATCGCTGACGAGCTTGGCATGCGCACCGTCGTCATCCCGCCGATGCCGGGCAATTTCTCCGCGTTCGGCCTGCTGGTGGCCGATGTGCGCCGCGATCTCGTGCGCACCAAGGTGGCGGTGGTCGAATCACTGTCGCCAGCCGATGTGCGGGCCCTGTTTGCGGAGCTGCTTGAGGAGGGCGAGCGCGAGCTGGAGGCGGCGGGCTTCCCACCGGCCCGCCGACGCTATGCCGCCACCCTGGACATGCGTTATTCGGGCCAGTCCTTCGAACTGTCGGTTCCGGCCGAGACCGACCTTGCGGACATGGACAAGGTCGTGAAGGCCTTCGAAGCGGTCTATGAACAACGCTACGGCGGAACGACGACGGCACCAGTCGAGATCGTCAGCTACCGCATCGCCGCCTGGGGACTATGCGACAAGCCGGTCCTGCCGCCCGTCGAAGGAGCAGGGCGCACCATGGCTGCAGCCCTCGTGACCACGCGCGCCGTCGTCTTCGGCGGCGCCGGCCAGGTGGTGCCTGTGTTCGATCGCGAGCGCATGCCGACGGACGAGGGCGTGGCCGGTCCGGCCATCATCGAGGAGGCCGGTTCCTCGACGGTCGTGCCGCCCGGCTGGTCGGTCGCGCTCGATCGCATCGGCTGCCTTGTCCTGCACCGCGATGACGGGAGCGTCCAATGACCATCGATCCGATCACCCTGGAGGTCCTGACCCAGGGGCTCATTTCCATCGTCCGGGAGATGCGCGCCACGGTGTGCCGTACGGCGAGCTCGGTGGCGATCTACGACGCGAAGGATTTTTCCTGCGGCCTGTTCGCGCCCGACAGCCAAGTGGTGGCGCAGTCGGAGGATATCGGCTCGCACGTCGTTCCGCTGCCCTGGTCGGTGCGGTCGGCCATGGAGAAGTTCGGCCACGACCTGGCGCCCGGCGACGTCATCCTGTCGAACGATCCCTATACGGGTGGCACGCATCTCAACGACGTGACGGTCATATTCCCGGTCTTCCAGGACGGGCGGCTGATCTTCTTCCCGGCCGTGCGCGCCCATTGGGCCGATGTCGGCGGCATGGTGCCGGGCAGCATGTCGGGCAAGGCGACCGAGATCTATCAAGAGGGCGTCCGCATCCCGCCGATCAAGATCCAGGAAGCCGGCCGCTTCAACCAGGGCGTCCTCGACATACTGCTGTCCAACATGCGGGTGCCGGAGGAGCGGCTGGGCGATCTGCAGGCGAGCCTGGCGTCCTGTCGGGTCGCGGAGAAACGCATCCATGAAGTCTGCGGCCGCTACGGCGTCGATACGCTGCTCGAGGCGGTGCGTCTCGATCTCGACCGCTCGGAAGCGAGGATGCGAGCCTGCATCGCCGGCCTGCCGGACGGCGTGTATCGCTTCGAGGACTATCTCGAGACCTACATGGGCGGCGCCTTCGAGCCCCTGTTGCTGCCGCTCGCGCTTACGGTCGCCGGCGACCGCATGACCGCCGATTTCACCGGCGCGTCGCCCCAGGTGCCGTTTCCAGTCAACTCCACGGCGGCCGTGACGGCCGCATCGGTCTTCATTGCGGTCAAGTCGATCTTCGATCCGTCAGCGCCGCTGAACCAGGGATCGTTCCGGCCGATCGACGTCAATGCGCCGCCCGGCACCATCGTCAATGTGCAGCGGCCGGCGCCTGCAGGCTCCCATGGCGAGATCCGCAAGCGCGTCATCGCGACCATGGTCGGGGCGCTGTCGCAGGTCGTTCCCGATCTCGTGGCGGGCGATCTGTGCCGGACCTCGTTCCACAATCTGATCGGCGGCTACGACGCCCGGCGGCGGCGCGAATGGGTTCATTACGAATGGTCGGCCGGCGGCAACGGCGCCTTTCGCGAAAGCGACGGGCCTAGCGCGATGGCGACCATCGACTGGGGCGACCTGGTCACCGTCCAGTCCACGGAGGTGATCGAAACGCGCATGCCGCTGGTGGTCGAGACCTCGCGGCTGGCCGTCGACTCGGGCGGCGCAGGCACCACCCGGGGCGGATTGTCGATGCAGCGCTCGATGCGGGTGCTGGCGGCGGACTCGCGCTATTCGCTGCTGTCGGACGGCGCCGTCGTCCCGGCCTTCGGCGTGATGGGCGGGCTCTCGGGCGTGCAGGTCGGTTCATGGATCGAATCCGACGGCGCGGTCGAAGGGTTCGACACGCCGGGCAAGATCGCCGGCCATCCGGTTGGGGACGGCAGCGTCGTCGTGGTGCGGTCGGCGGGCGGCGGCGGGTACGGCGACCCGCTGCTGCGCGCGCCCGCCAGCGTGCGCGAGGACGTCGAGGAAGGCTATGTCTCGCCGCGCGCGGCGCGCGAACTCTATGGCGTGGCGCTCGACGCCAGGGGCGCCGTCGATCCGGTGGCGACCGAAACGCTGCGCCGACGCGTGCGCGACTCGCGCTTTACCCTGACCACGGTCTTGGTCGACGATTCCTACGAGGCCGGTGCCGTCAGCCGCCGGCGAATCTGCCGCCTGAATCCTCGCGACGCCATGGCGGCCGGTCTGGAAGCCGACGACCTGGTGGAGATCGATGCCCGGCGGGCGGCGCCGCTCAGGGCATGGATCCGCATCGACCCTTCCATCGCAGCGGGTACCTTGCCGATCGATCGGCTAGGCCTGACCATCCTGAAGATGACAGAGGGGCAGAAGCTCGAAGTGAGACGAATCGCGACCGTGGTGCTGCCTCAGGACCGCCTGGCCGAGGCCGCCGAATGAAGAGCGATGCTGTCCTCGTGACGGGTGCCGGCGGCATGATCGGCGCTGCCGTGCTGCGCCATCTGGTGGCGGAGGAGGTCGCCGTCGTGGCGTCCGACCGGCTGCGGCCGCCGGGCCTGGATCCTGCGGTTCCGTTCCTGGCGCACGACCTGCCGGATCCCCAGCGATGGCACGAGGGCATCGTGCGGTTCGGCGTTCGTCGTGTCGTCCATGCCGGCGGCATTTCGGGGCCGATGCTCCTGCGCGACAATCCGAGCCGGGTCTGCGAGATCAATCTCTCGGGCCTGGCCGGCCTTCTCGAGGCTGCGCGCATCCATCGCCTCGGGCGCATCGTCTGGTTCTCGTCGATCGCGGCCTATGGCAATCGCCCCGACCTGGCGCCGGTCACAGAGGAGACGCCGCTTCATCCCGACACGGTGTACGGGGCGAGCAAGGCGGCGGGTGAGGCTCTGGTCCATGCTTATCATGCCGAGCACGGGATCGATGCCGTCGCGCTGCGCGTTGCATCCTGCTACGGCGCCGGCCGCACGACCTCTTGCATGATCCGGACGCTGGTCGAGAACGGTTTGGCGGGCCGCGCCAGCCGGATCCATCCCGCGCCGGGTCGCACGCGCCAGCATGTCTTCATCGATGACGTCGTCGGCGCCATTCGCGGCGCCCTCGACGCGCCTGTTCTGAAGCGACGCGTCTACAACATCGGCCCGGGCCAGTCGCAGGACCTGTCGGATATCGTCGACCAGGTGCGCAAGGCCGTTCCGGCGGCGGGAGCCGTCCTCGACCCGGAGGGCCTCGCCTGGAACACGTTCGGCCTGGGGCCGCTCGTGATCGATGCGGCGCGGCGCGATCTCGGCTTTGCCCCTGCGACCTCGATCGCAGACGGTGCGGCCGCCACACGCGACTGGCTCGTTCGGCGAGGTGCGTCGTGAGTCTCGCGCAGGATCTGGATTTCACGGGCCGGCGCATCCTGGTGACCGGCGCGGCCAACGGCTTCGGCGCGGCCATGGCCGGTCTCTTCCACGCCGCGGGGGCGCGGCTTGTTCTGGCCGATATCGAAGAGCAGCCGCTGGTCGAGCTTGCGAGGCGATGCGGGGCCGAGGCGCATGTCTTCGATCAGGCCGATCACGTATCCGTGGAACGATTGGCCAACGTCGCCGGGCCGGTCGACATCCTCATCAACAATGCCGGCGTGCTGGTGGCGAAACCGTTGCTGGAAACCAGCTACGAGGAGATCCGCCGCATCATCGACATAGACTTCGTCGGCGCCTTGCGCCTGTTGCAGCTGGTCGGGCGGGGCATGGTCGAACGCCGCAAGGGCGTGATCCTGTCGATCGGCTCGCAGACGGCGTTTTCGGGCGGCGAGAATCGTGCGGTCTATGCCGCCGCAAAGGCCGCCCTTTCCCAGATCACCAAGGCAGCCGCGGTCGAATGGGGGCCGCACGGCGTGCGCGTCGTCTGCCTGGCCCCCGGCCGGTCGCTCACCCGCATGTCGCTGCAGACGGCGAAGGAAGGGCAATCGGGCGACCGCGGGCTCGCCCGCGTTCCGCTGGGCCGTTGGGGAACGGCAGAGGAGATTGCAAAGATGGCGATGTTTCTTGTCTCCGACGCGGCCTCGTACCTGACCGGCGAGACCGTCATTGCCGATGGCGGCTATGTCTACGGTTAGAGTGGCCCTACGGCCGCCACCGGCAGTCACGGAGTTCATTGCGCCCTCGGTGATTGCCACCGACATCGCGCGCATCCTGTCAGACCGCATTGTCTTCCTGGAGCTGGCGCCCGGAACGCGCATTCATGAGGAAGAAGTCGGCGCCACGTTCGGCGTCAGCCGGTCGCCGGTCCGCGAAGTGCTGCGGATGCTCGAAGCCGACGGTCTGGTGGTCCGCGCGGCCCGCAAGGGCGTCAGCGTCACGCCCATGAGTCGACGCGACCTCGATGAGGTCTATGCTTGCCGCGTCGGCCTGGAAGGTGTGGCGGCGGCGGAAGCGGCCCGTCGTCTCGACAAGCATGCCCGCAAGACCATCGAGGTGAATCTCGCCGGCATGAACAAGGCCTTCAAGGCCAAGGATGTATCGACCTTCTTCAAGCACAACGTTGCCTTCACCCGCGCCATTCATGCCGCGTCGCAGAACCAGACCCTGATCCGCGTCGTCGCCGGGATCGAGAAACAGGCCCTGCGTTACCGTTACCTGGCGCACCTGCAAACTCACGAGATGCTGTCGATGTCGCTGGAAGGCCATAGCGGCGTCGCCGATGCGGTCCTGGCCGGCGAGGCGACGGTCGCCCGACGTCGCGCCGAGCAGCTCATGCGGCGGGCCCATGGCGTGATCGCAAAGGCGCTGGCCGAATCGGCCTATGCCTTGCCGGGCGATGCCGGCTCGACCTTCGAGGACCTCTAGGGAGATCATGGATATGCGCGACCTCGTGGGCTACGGATGGAAATACCCCAAGATCCAATGGCCGCACGATGCCCGCGTCGTCGTCTCCCTCGTCCTCAACTACGAGGAAGGGGCCGAGCTCTGCATCGGCGACGGCGATCCGGAAGGGGAGCGGGTCGGCGAGTTCGTCTATCCGACAATGGACTCGAAGACGCGCGACCTCGGCATCGAATCGACCTTCGAATACGGCTCCCGTGTCGGTACCTGGCGCGTCCTCGACCTGCTCGACGAATTCGACGCGAAGGCCACGATCTTCGCCTGCGGCCGCGCCTTGGAGCGCAATCCGCTGGTCGCGCAGACCTTCACGGCGCGGGGCCATGAGGTCGCCGGTCATGGCTATCGGTGGGTCGATCATTTCCGCATGGAGCCGGAGCTGGAACGTGAACAGATCCGCTTGGCCGTCGCCGCGATCAAGGAGACGACGGGTGAACGGCCATCCGGCTGGTATTGCCGCTACGCGCCCAGCGTCAATACGCGCCGTCTGCTGCTCGAAGAGGGCGGGTTCCTCTACGACTGCGATTCATACGCTGACGAGGTGCCCTACTGGGTGAAGGTCGGCGAGCGGCACCAGCTCATCGTGCCTTACCAACTCGATGCCAACGATGCAAAATTCTTTCGCGGTCCGGGCTGGTCGGGCGCGAAGGAATTCGGGGAATACCTCCGCGACAGTGTCGACTGCCTTCTCAAGGAAGGTGACTCGACGCCAAAGATGCTGAGCGTCGGCCTGCATGGCCGGATCATCGGCCGCCCCGGTCGCTGCACCGCGCTCGCCGGCTTCCTGGAGCATTGCCGCACTACTCCAGGAGTGAGCCTCCTGAGGCGGGTCGACATCGCGCGCTGGTGGCACGAACGCTATAGGCCCTAGGCCGCGGTCAGGCGTCGGGCAGCTTGTAGTTCACCTTGTTCGGCGCCAGTTCGCGCAGCAGCTCGGGGTAGAACAGGGTGTTCCAGGAGACCGGCTTGGCCAGCCTTCCGATGCTCTTCAGTTGTGCTTCGGCGATCTGGAAGTTGCCGACCGATTGCTGATCGAGGTGTATATCGAAAGTCAGTTTGTCCATCAGCATCTTGGTCAGAGAGACATCGAGCTTGAGGAACTTGGCGACGAAGCCTGCAGCCTCGTCGCGCTTGGTGTTGATGAGTTCCGTGGCCTCGATCATGCTGCGCATCAACGACAACGCCGCGGCGTGGTTCTGCGTCGCCCAATCCTTGTTGATGTAGATGAACACGCGCCCTTCGATGATGCCGACATTGTCGACCACCAGGCGGGCACCCTTGACGGCCGCGGCACCGCGCGTCAGCCAGGGTTCCCAGGCGCTGTAGGCATCGATGTCACCGCGCTCGAGCGCCGCGACCATCTCGGGCGCCTCGACCTGCACGATCTTGTAGTCCTTCGTATCCAGCTTCAGCTTGCTGACGGCCGCCAGCCAGAACACCTCGCTGCCGGAACCACGGGCGATACCCAGGCGCTTGCCCTTGAGGGCATCCATGTTGGCGATGTCCTTGCCCACGATGCCATACCAGCGTGCGAGCATCGCACCCTCGGCAGCCACCACGACGTTGGGGTCGAGATTGTGGTTGAGCAGGCCCGCCTGTTCGGCGCCGAAGGCTGACTGAACCTGATTCTGGATCAAGAGCGCCACCATCGCCGACCCGCTGGGGCCGGTATTGAGCTGCACCTCAAGCCCGTTCTTGGCGAAGATGCCGGCTTGCTTGGCGACATAGTAGGCCGAGAAGGAGGGGTCGACGCCCGTCGCGATGACGATCTTGGTGGCTTGCGCCCGCGCTACCGAGGGGATGACTGCAAGCCCGGCCGCCAGCTTCAGGGCGGATCGCCGTCCGATGTCAAACATTCGTCACTCCCAATTCGAACAAAAGAGTCTCAGGCGCTTCGCCGCCGTGTCCTGCGGCGTCGAAGGACCGCCCCCTCGCGCGATTTAAAGTTTTTGCGGACGTCGGTCAGCGAGATCAAAGACATGGCGTCGGATGCGCAAAAACTGTGCCGCCGCGTGCGTTCCGGGTTCTTGAAAGGCGCGGCACGCTGAGCATGTCACGGGGCATAAGCTGATCGCGGCGCGATGGCGCCGATCTACCTCCGGCAGCCTTACGGTGAACGCCTCAAGATTGGCTCTCGGGGCTTTATCGCCTTCTCCTCCGAACGCGAGATGGCGTCGAAAGTGTGTATATTGTATACACGATTTGACCTGACAGAGGCATTCTGTTCTCGCCACGCGCATTCAGCGGACACAGCGAGGCAGGAGGCCGCGAGCGCAGCCGCCGGCACCCTATTTGCCTTACGTCCTCCGGCGCCGCGCTCCCTGTCGATTGGCCGGAAGGTACCGAAGATGAATGCTCCGTTTGCACATGACGACCCGAAGATCGATACCACCCGGCGGTGGCCGCTCACCGCAATGCCCGCCTATCCCCTGCCGCGCCGTACCGCCTGGCGTCGCAGCGATGTGACGGAGCGAGATTGGCTGCTGCCCATTCCGGACGCCTGTCTTGCAGAGATCGATGCAATCGTCGGTTCGCTGCGGGAGGATCCGATCCCGACCCTCGTGCTGTCGCCGACCGAATTCGACATGCCTGAATGCCGACGCTTGGCGGGACGCCTGAAGGATGTGCTCGATTTGGGTATCGGTTTCGCCGTGCTCGATCGGCTGCCGGTCGAGAGCTTCAGCAAGGACGAACTCCTGGCCGTCTATTGGCTACTCAGCCAATTGGTCGCCCGCCCGGTCGCCCAGGCCTTCAAGGGTACATTGCTCTACGACGTCCACGACACGGGCAAGAAAACCGATACGCGCGTGCGGGCCGACCTCACCAATGAGGTTCTGAGCTGGCATACCGACTATGGCTTCAATCACCCGCCACCCTATATTGGCCTGCTGGTGCTGCGAACCGCCCTGTCTGGCGGCGTTTCTTCCGCCGGCAGCCTTCACACCGCGCACGACGTCCTTCGCGAACGCGATCCCGGGCTCTTACAGCGGCTTTACGAGCCCTTCGTGTGGAATCGGCAAGGCGAACATGCCGACGGCATGCCGATCTGCACCAGCAACCCGATCTTCTCGGTTCAGGGCGGTGTCCTTCGCGCCCGATTCAACCGGGCCTTGCAGCCTGTTGGCTATCGACTGGTCGGCCAGGAAATTGATCAAGATGGCATGGACGCGCTGAACGCGCTGCATGACATCCTCTCGGAGCCGGAGAACCACGTCGACTTCGTCCTGGCGCCAGGACAGATCCAGTTCGTCAACAATGCGCGAGTCGCGCATCGACGGACCGCTTTCACGGATTACCAAGATCCGGCGCTGAAGCGGCACCTTTCCCGCATCTTCCTGCGCGACGAGGGGCGTCGAAGCTACATGGGTTGATCGCCCTTGCGGGTGCCGGATAACGTTTTGCGAACGCGTTTGCGACCAGAACCGAGGCAGGCTATTTCGCGGCCTTGCCTGGATCGGTCGCAGGGATATCGGACCCCTGCCGCCACCCGCCGCCCTGGGCTTGGGTTGCCATCCGCTGCTTGGTCACCGCCATCGCAGCCTCAGCTACCTTGTTACCCTGGACCTTCGCCATGATCGCGGCGTTCAGTCCGGTCATCAGCTCGACCTTGTTTGCCGCCAGATACTCGGCCGAAGCCTTGAGGTTGCGGGTGTGTCCATTGATCTCGGGAATGACGTAACGGGCGAACAGCTCCCACGAACGCAGCGTCGCTTCGTGATTTGCCCAGTCGTGCGCGAAACCCAGCACGACGCCGAACCCGCCGGTAACCTCCTGCAGAGCGCGAATCGTCTTGACCATCTCGTCGGGTGTGCCGATGACCGACGTGCCGACCGCATTGCCGATGCCGGTCGTTCGCGCCAGAAGCTCCCACTTGTCTGCCACGTGGATCGAGCCAGGCCGGCCAAGAACGCGGACATTGTACTCGTTGTGCCAGTGCTGAAGGCCGTCCACCGCCTCCTGCTCGGCCTGCTTCTTCGACTCGGCAAGATGCCAGGCCATCACCACACGCCAGTTCTTCCGGTCGACCTTCTGATCATGCTTCTTCGCCGCCTCTTCGGCGAACGACCACTGGGTCGGCAGTGCCTGCAGGCCTTCCTGCGAGGTCGAGGCGATGGACAGGACGCCCATGGCGTACTTTCCGGCAAGCTGCATACCGGATGGACTGATCGAGGAAGCGGCCGCCATCGGCAGATCTTCTTGATAAGGCAGAATCTGGAGCTGGGCCTCGTTGAGTTCGAACCACTCGCCCTTGTAGGTAATGCGCTCGCCGGCGAAGAGCCGTTCAGGATGCCG
>Ga0193726_1000639_pt1 | contig 34567 bp, 30 predicted proteins | sample H2c1metaG_FD_144928 | JGI IMG/M metagenome (GOLD analysis project Ga0193726, IMG submission 144928) | Soil microbial communities from a riparian zone of the East river system, Colorado, United States - H2c1 | ecosystem: Environmental > Terrestrial > Soil > Riparian zone | place: USA: East River... | reverse complement strand
CTTCCGATCTGCCAGTCGAGAGTTCATAGTTTAAAGTCGGGAGTTAGAACCCCTTCTGAGATCTCGGATCTGCCGACATATCGGCAAGTGCCGATTGGTCGACAGAGAACTGAGTATTTTTAATTGTCGGCATACCCCCACCCCCCCTATTTTTCTGTATGTATTGCAAATGCAGGGGTTAGGTGACCCCACCCCGCGTATGTATTGCAAATACAGGACTTAGCGTCGTTCTATGTTGTGCGGACGCTCTTACCTCCGCGCGGCTTGGCCTTTGCGTGGCAAAAACCGCGCAGTCAAGAGTGGCTACGCTACCAAAAGCTGCCGCCCTTAAGGGCGCCGCTACATAGGCGAGGTCCACGCCGGCCGGTACCATTTGGTTACCCCCACCCCCTCCCCTCTGTTTTGAGCATCAATATCAAAACAAAGGAGTTAGGTCGGGCCTTTCTGGCATCAGTGTGAAAACAAAGGACTTATTAAGTCGTTTGTTTTGATATTGATATACGCTCCCCTGAAATCAACGAATTATTTATTCCGGCAGGTGGGACGGGTGCACTTTTGCAAAGGTGTGGTTCTTGGCGAATGGCTAGTTTGGTGGATCGTCCAAGTCTGCGACTTAGGGTAGCGCGGGCGGCCCTTATATGTCAAGAAAACTATAGTACTTAGTACTAAATATATGACGGGGAAAGTGCCGAAGAGTATTCGAATAGCATTTCGAATACTGAATGATGGAATTTCAGAATTGCTCCGGACGTTCGCTAGCGTGGGTTAGTAGTTGAGAGGCGACGAAGCTCCGCGTTTGCAGCGATGAACTCAGCGGCGAGCGGTTCGCCGGCGTTCACGGATTCCTGAAACTGCGCCGCGGCTTCTTTGGAGTCGCCGGCGAGCAACGCGCGTTCTCCGAGGTAGAAGTGGGCTTCGCACAAGTGGATTTTTTCCAATCTTGGGTCGGAGTTCTTTGCGGCGGCAACAAGAGTTTCGGGTTCGGTTTTGCCGAATTGAAGTTCAACGATAGCGATCCAAAAAGGTGTGGGGGACATTCCCGCGAGATTCTGCTGTAACTCGCCGCGCGCAACATTGGTTAGCGCAGCTTCGCTTCCAGCAGCATCTTTTTCTGCAAGCCGACCGAGCCGGGCCTCCGAGATGTATAGCCAGATGGCGCCGCCGATTGTCGGTTGCAGGCCAAAGGCATCCGCAAAGTCCTTCTGCGCGGCGGAGAACTGGCCGAGACAGAATTCCGTCAAACCTCGATTGAAAAGTGCCAGATGATCTGTCGGATTAAGAAGGATGGCTTCGTCGTAGTCCTGGACGGCGAGGTCGAAATCGGATGCGTCCAGGAAAGAACGTCCTCGATTGCGAAAGGTGAGCGACGATTTGGGATCGAGAAGGATGGCCTGATTGTAGTCCTGAACAGCACGGGCGAAATCCGACTTATTTGCGTAGGCGACGCCGCGGTGATTGAAGTTCGACGCGCGCGATGGATTCAATTGAATCGCGCGATCGTAATCTTGAATTGCACGGTCGTACTCCCGCTTCCTCACATAGATCACGCCGCGATCGTCGAACGCTTCAGGGTTCTTGGGGTCGATTTCGATCGCCTGATCGTAATCCCTCAGAGCTCTATCGAGGTCGCCTTTGCCTGCGTAGGCGAGGCCACGATTGACGAAAGCGGTCGACACATGAGGATCAAGTTTAATGGAATCGTCGTAATCCTGAATTGCCCGCTGATAATCACCATTGTGTGAATAAGCCGCGCCTCGATTGTTAAACGCGCATGCGAGTTTCGGATCAACTTTGATGGCGAGATTGTAATCGTTCATCGCGCGGTCGTAGTCGCCCTTCCGAGCATAGCTCACGCCGCGGTCAGTCAACAGAACTGCGCTATTTGGGTTGAGCTGAATGGCATGGTCGAGATCTTGAATCGCGCGGTCATCGTCGCCACTCATTGAGTGCGCAACTGCACGATAACTGAGAGGTACGGTACTGGTTGGGTTGAGGCGAACGGCCTCATCGAAATCTTGAAAGGCGCGATCAAAATCGTGCTTAGAGATGTAGGCGCTCCCGCGACGGCACAAGTGCAGTGAGGAGCCTGGACTGAGCCGGATGGCCTGATTGTAATCTTGAATAGCCCGGTCGAAATTGCCCTTCATCTTGTAGGCGAAACCGCGACTATCAAAAGCCATGGCGTAATCCGGATGTAGTCGGAGAGTCTCGTCAAGGTCCTGAATAGCATGGTCATAATCCGCTTTTGTTGAATATGCGACGCTACGGCTGTAAAAAAACCACCACATTTTCGGTTCAATGCGAATCGCCTGATCGAAATCCCGAATCGCCCCGTCGACATTGTTCTTTTTCAAGTACAGGTTGCCGCGGTTATGCAAGGCAGCAGGAAACTTCGGATTCAGACGGAGGGCTTGATCGAAATCGGGAGCGGCTTTGTCATAATCTCCCTTGTTGAAATATGCGGCTCCGCGGTTGTCGAATGCTTCGACACTTTTGGGATTCAGCCGAATGGCCTGGTCATAGTCCTGAATGGCCCGATCGTAATCGTGCTTCAACTCGTAAGCGCTCCCGCGGTCGTTATAGACGTCTGAGAGCGCGTGCGTGTCGAGATCTTTGGAATGGGTCAGAATAGAACAAGAAAATATTGCACCGTCCGGGTTAGTTGCGAATTTGGCGCAGGTCACACGGTCCATTTGCGATTGGGCAAACGAGGGAATAGGGATAACGCAGAAGAAAAAAAGCGAGAGCGCGAGCGGCCGGAGACGTCTGTGCGTGCCCATTGTGGTTTTCCGGGGACGGAGTATAACACTGGGGGACTTAGGCGCCGAGTATCGCGTGTGTTATCGAACGTTACGGCGCGGCCGTCGACGACGGTTGAATTTGGCGTTCGATTTCGGAGGCTTTGCCTGAGCGTTTTGAGAGTTCGAAGTCGTAGAAATTCTGGTGGTTGAGCCAGAACTCTGGATTGGTGTGGAAATATCGAGCGAGGCGGAGACGGAGAGCGGTTTCGGCGGTGATGCGCCGGCGTTCGTGGACGATTTCGCCGATGCGCGTGGCCGGGACGCGGAGTTCGAGGGCGAGTTTGTTGACGGTGAGGTTGAGGGGCTTCATGAAGTCCTCGCGGAGGATTTCGCCGGGGTGGACGGGGGAGATTAATTTTTTCGAGATGGATTTGGATTTGGGCATTATTGTCGCGCCTATTTTGATGGTAGTCGGAGTTCAGAGGCACGGCAAAAGGAAGGATTTAGAAGACCGGGGTAGGAAGGTCGCAGTGTAGCTGGGTCACAGAACAACTAGACCCCGGCGTCAAAATGCGCCGCCGGATATCCTTCAGGTCAACGAACCTGATCGGTTCGGTTCGGGATGACGTCAAAATCCGTCGGCGCAAGAGAAGGAGCGGCCCACCTGAAGGTGGCCCCTACATAGGAAGGCGCGGAACGGGCGGGTCGCAGACCAGCCCCTACGAAAGACGAGACAATGCGCTGCGGGAGTAACGCACGAGAAGTTTGTAGTTGATCGGATTCCAGCGGATTTGGAAACTGTTGGGGTGTTTGGGATTTTTTGGATTGGCGAAAGAGATCGGGTGTTGGGGCTTTTGGTGTTTTTCGTTTAGCAATTGGGTTAGGAGGGAGAGCATGAAGGGTTTTGCGAGCTTTCCGCGGAATTGGATGTAGCTGGTGCCGTGATCGTTTTGGCAGGAGTTTAGGGTGGTTAGGCCGGGAGTGTTCATGATTTCGATCAGTTCCTGGATTTCGTGATCCACTTGGATTTCGGAATTGTTGGGGAGGAGGAGTTTGGTTTGGGGGTGTTTGGTTTTTTTGCGCTTGGGCATGGGGGAGATTGTACAGAAATGGAGGCGACTAGAGGCGAAGGAAAAAACGGAAAAGCACAGTGCTTCACCGCAGAGGCGCTGAGGGCGCTGAGAAGTACGGGAGAAAAGAATGAACTAAGATGGACCCCGGCGTCAAAGTGCGCCGCCGGATATCCTTCAGGACAACGAACTCTTTGAAGCGACGCGGGGCCGCAGCGAATCGCGCTCCGTCGTCCGCGCACCCAATGTGCGCGAATCTCGGTTCGCTTCAGGATGACGGCAAAATCCCTACACGCAAGGACGGCGAGTTGGGCACCCAAAAACGAAAAACGGGACGCTGGTTGCTGCGTCCCGTTCAGGATAGCGATTAGCGATTTGGATTAGCGTTTTTTGCGGAGCTTCGTTTTGGATTTCTTGACGCGCTTGATGGATCGTTTTTTTGCTGGGTGGCGCTTTCTGGATGCTAGCTTGCCTGGAAGTTTGAAGCTTAGGCCGGGCGTGTGAGTTTCTTTGGCGATGGCTTTTTGATCGTCGGGATGCATGTTGACGAACTCTACTCCGATGCCGACTCCGGAGAGGCAGTAACGGACTTCGCAGCGCGTGTCAATTGGATGATTTGATTTTGCCAGACGGAAACTAACTTTTAAGATTGCGCCTTCCGGAAAATCCGCAGCGGTATTGATGAACATTCCCGTGGGGCTGATATCGGGTGGACGAATTGGAAAAACTTCGCTGCGTCCTTCGTAGCTGAGCGAGAGATCTTTCAGATTCGAGTAACGAGGCCACTTTCGTGATGCCGAAACTGGTTCCGTTTTCGTGAGAGAGGTCACGATTTGAGTGTTCCTTCCAGGGCCGCTCTGCTCGAGCGTCCACGCGTGGGGGTTTCGGAATGTGATGCAGTTGAACCTTTACGTTTAGTTCCGCAGTGGGGACAGAATTGAAAAGTTGGAGAGATTCTGCGAGCGCACTGAGTACATTCGGGAAAGCTGCCGGTGTGAACGGGAACTACACGGGAAATTTCTTCGATGCTGGTCATGCCGGCGAGGATTTTATCGAGCGCGTCTTCCTGCATTAACTTCATGCCGATGTCGCGCATGTGATTGCGAATGTCTTCATTTCTAACGCCGGTGCGGACCGCGTCGCGGACAGTTTCGTCGAAGGGAAGAATTTCGTAGATGCCGACGCGGCCGCGATAGCCTGTAAGTTCGCAAAGTTCGCAGCCGACGGGAACGTAAACGGAGTCGACCGGTTCAAGCAGGCCGAGTTGGGACATGCGTTCAACGTTGGCAACCGTAGGAGCTTCAGAACCTTTGCAAGTACAAAGGCGGCGGACCAGACGCTGCGCCATGATGGCGGAAATGGAAGACGAAATCATGAAAGACGGGATGCCAAGATCAACAAGGCGCGTGACGGCGGCAACGGCGTCGTTTGTGTGCAAAGTGGAGAGAACGAGATGCCCGGTTTGCGCGGCCTTCATGGCGATTTCCGCGGTTTCTTTGTCGCGAATTTCGCCGACCATGATGACGTTTGGATCCTGCCGCAATATGGAACGCAGACACGACGCGAAAGTGAGACCGGCGCGTACATTTACGTGAACTTGATTGACGCCCGGCAAAACATATTCAACTGGATCTTCGACGGTGACGATATTTACTTCCGGTTTGCGAAGGTGATTCAGCGCGGCGTAGAGAGTGGTGCTTTTGCCGGAGCCGGTCGGACCGGTGACGAGAATCATGCCCTGCGGCAGCGCGAGCGCTTCGAGCAGAGTTGATTCGACGGCCGGAGGCAATCCCAGTTCGGCAAAGCCGCGAACGGATTCGCCGGGATTCAGAAGCCGCATCACAATTTTTTCGCCGTATTGCGTGGGCAAAGAGGAAACGCGCATGTCGATTTGCTGCGCGCCCATCTTTACCAGGAAGCGGCCGTCCTGAGGATTGCGGCGCTCGGCGATGTCCATATCCGCGAGAATTTTTATGCGCGAAATAAAAGAGTTCTGAAGCACGGACGGAACGCGCTGGAGATCGCGGAGCACGCCGTCAACACGAATACGAACGATGACGCCATCTGCTTGCGGCTCAATGTGAATATCACTGGCCTGTTTTGCGGCTGCGGCCATGATGACTTCCGAAGCGAGACGGACGGCGGGAGTATGCCGGCGAACGAGTTCCGCTTGCGCTTCCTGAATCGCGTCCTTATTGGCCTGACGAGTGCTTGTGGAAACAAATTCCATTTGCGGACCGGGCTCTTCCGCGGGAGCCGAGGTGGCAGCAGGTTCCGAGGTGAGGCCTTCGGCGACGGAAACTTTGCCACCATAGAATTTTTCGATGGCCGCAAATATTTCTGAGCGGAAACCGAGGCGCGGAGAAATGTTGGAGCCAGTAGTGAATTTTAATTCGTCGGACAATCCAATGTTTTGCGGTTCGGCCATCGCGACGACAAGTTTATTGCCTTCTTTGCGAATGGGGAAAACGCAACCACGAACGGCAAGGTGGCGCGGGATCAGATGCAAAACTTCGGCATCGGGAGTGACTTCGGCGCAATTGACGTAGGGAACCGCGGTGACGGCTTCGAGAGCGGAGGCGAGTTCTTCCTTAGTGACAAGAGAGCGCTCGAGCATTAGTTCGCCGAGGCGCATCACTTTTCCCTGTTGTTCCGCGACAATCTTGGACAAGTCGCCGGCGGAAATATTGCCGCGCTCGCGCAGGACCTCGCCCAATTTCTTCTTTTTCACCAGAGCCTCATTCTTTTGCGTTGAGAAGTAGTTCTTTCAGAAGTTCGGTGCCTTCATTAGCAGTCAGCATATTTTTCTGCATCATTAGGCCGATAAGACGTCCAAGTATATGGCGTTCAACTTTCGGATAATTCTGAATCATGCTGCTGACTTGCGGCGCTTCTTCTATCGGAGCGTGATCGCCTTTCACCTGCGCGATCCAACGCTTCAGTACGGAAGCCATTTCCTGCGGGACAGGAGTAAAGGTGATGCCCATGCCCATGCCGGACAGGGAATAAACGACGGTGCCGGTCGCTTCAAATTGAAGATTGCCGTGGCGAATATTGATTTGAATTTTTGTTCCTGGCGCGAAAACATTTATGACATCCAGATAGCAGCCGGTGAGACTGATGTCAGAAACGCGAGCGGTGATGCGCGTAGCGGTAGCGACCTCAACAATTTCGGTAACAGCAGAAAACGGAAAGCGTTCGGAGGAGCGCCGATCCGCTACATCATTTCCTGTGCTGGAAGCGTTGCTGCTGGATGACTTTGAAATATCGCTCATCAGTGTTGGTCAAACTCCGTTGGCTAAACTCCGTTGTTCATACTCCTATTTACATGTGGCCGATTCATGACGAGTCTGGCCACCCTCTATTCTGGTTTGCGAGTGCATGCCTGCACAACAGGAATTGAAAATGTACGTGCTGCAACGCATACGGGGGCGCTGGGGCGCGAAGACCGTCGTGCGCGCTACATATAGATGACTGTTTGAAATGGATCGTTGTACGAGGACGATCGAGAGTATAGTGATGAAAATCCCAGCCGATAAAATTTTCCTGAAATAAATAATTAAAGCGCAGAACTTTTATTTTGCGCGAGGGTTTGCAGAAGTACTGAACGGGGGTTGCCGTTATGAATCGCAAAATGCCATGGGCACTTGCGGGCACGTTAGCCGCATTAATATTGGTGTGTGGATGCGGTGGAGCGGGAGTTGGAACAACGCCGCCTCCGGTAATTAGTGTCGCGGTGGCGCCGACTTCGTCGAGCGTGCGAGCGGGAAGTTCGCAGACATTTACTGCGACTGTGACTGGAACCACGACCACTGCCGTGACGTGGCAGGTGAACAACGTCACGGGCGGAAATTCCACGATCGGAACGATTGATGGTTCCGGAAATTATTTAGCTCCTGCCGTAGTGCCCACACAAAATTTAATTTCGATCGAAGCGGTAAGTGTAGCGAGCTCGACTTCGTCGGGCACGAGCGCTGTGACGTTGATGAATCCGTTGCCAGTGGTTTTGGGAGTGAGTCCGAATGCGGTCGCGGTGGGCGCATTTTCATTGACGGTGACGGGCAGCGGATTTGTGAGCGGCGCGCAGGTGATGTTTGGCGGCGCGGGAATGGCGACGACATTTGTTTCGTCAACGCAATTGACGGCGACGGGAACGGCGACGGCTTCGCAAGTAGGGAGTATTTCCGTGACGGTGAACAATCCGAATCCGGGCGGGGCGGGATCGACGACATCGGCCTCAGTGCAAGTGACTGCGGCGATTGCCGTTACATCCGCGGCGGCGGTGCGATTTTTGGAACAATCGACATTTGGGCCGACGTCAGCGCTGATTGCACAAGTGCAGGCAAGCGGATTTACTCCATTTTTGACGAGCCAATTTACGGCGACGCAATCTACGTATCCTGATCCCGCGGTTGGTGTGACGAGCATTACGCCGACGGCGCAGGTTTTCTTCACGAATGCGATGCAGAATCCGGATCAATTGAGGCAGCGCGTGGCATTTGCGCTGAGCCAAATATTTGTGACGTCGAATGTGACAGTGTCGCCGCAAGGAATGGCGCCGTATATGCGAACGCTTTCGGCGGACGCGTTTTCAAACTATCGAACGATTATGCAGGACGTGACGCTATCGCCCGCGATGGGCTTGTATTTGAACATGGTAAATAACGACAAGCCGAATACGGCGAATGGAACGCATGCGAATGAAAATTATTCGCGCGAACTGATGCAACTTTTCACGTTGGGATTGAACTTAATTAATGAAGATGGTTCGCTGCAACTGGACGCGAATGGGAATCCGATTCCGACATATTCACAGGCGCAAATCACCGCGTTTGCGAATGCCTACACCGGCTGGACTTATCCAACCGTGCCGGGTGCAACGCTGGTGAAACACAATCCACAATATTTTCTTGGGCCGATGGAACTTTTTGCGACCAATCACGATATGGGCGCCAAGACGTTGCTGGAAGGGACTGTGCTGGCAGCGGGACAATCCGGGACCACTGATTTACAGGGCGCGCTGGATAATATTTTCAATCATCCGAATTTGCCGCCATTTGTTTCGGACTTGCTGATTCAACATTTAGTGACGAGCAATCCGAGTCCGGCATACATCAAGCGCGTGGCGGATGTTTTCCAAGCGGGAACATTCCAGGGAATTGGATCGGGAACGCGCGGAGATATGCAGGCGGTAATTGCTGCGATTCTGCTGGATCCGGAAGCGCGGCGCGGAGACGATCCGGCGACAACGGTTTCGACAGACGGACATTTGCGCGAGCCGATTCTTTATATTACGAACCTGCTGCGCGCATTTGGAGCGACGACGGACGGACTGCAGCCCGTGAATTTCGCGACAAACATGGGCGAATCACCGATGCGGTCGGGAAGCGTATTTAATTTCTTTCCGCCGAACTACATTATTCCGGGCACCACAACGCTAGGGCCGGAATTTGATTTGCAAACTACGGCGATCACGCTGGTGCGAATTAATTTCGTGAATTCGTTTGCGTTCGTCAATTTGAACCCGGGAACTTCTTACAACTTCACGACGTACGCAAATATGGCGAGCAATCCTTCGGCGATGATTGACGCGTTGAGCGCTTTGTTGTTGCACGGAACTTTGTCGGCGGCGTCGAAGACGGCGATTATGACGGCGGTGAATGCCGTGCCGGCGGGGACGAATCAGAATTTGCAGCGCGCGGAGACGGCAATTTATTTAATTGCGTCGTCGTCGCAGTATCAGGTGGCGCGATAGGAAATTCTTAAGCGGCGAGAAATTAGTTTTGCGATTGATTGCTTCACGGAGGCGCCATGGGACGATACACGCGACGAGATTTTATCCGGCAAGGTTGCTGCGCAGCGGCGGCGTTGGGAGTAGCGACAAGCTTCCGAAGTTTTGGATTGATTAACGCGCTGGCGCAGGGCACGTCACCATTCCAGTCGCTGGTGTGCATATTTTTATTCGGCGGGAATGACGCGAACAATATGTTGGTGCCGAATGACACGACGGGTTACACGAACTACAACACGATTCGCAACGGTGGCGGATTGGCGCTGACGCAGGCTTCATTGCTGCCGATTACGGCGAAGACGGCGCAGAACGGTTCGACATTATTTGGATTGCATCCGAATTTAGGGGAAATGCAGGCGCTATTTAATTCTGGAAATATGGCGTTGATGGCGAATGTGGGTCCGCTGGTGCAGCCGCTGACGCGAGCGCAGTACATCAACAAGAGTCTGACGATTCCTTCGAATTTGTTTTCACATTCGGATCAGCAAGCACAGTGGCAAACTTCTGAACTGGATGGATTTCCGACGACCGGCTGGGCGGGTCGCGTTGCGGATGTGGTGCAGCCTTTGATTAATGGGAACACTCCATTTCCGCCGATTACTTCGGTTGCGGGCAGCGCGATTTTTTGTACCGGTCAACAGACGCAGCCTTACGCAATTATTCCGGGGACAACGCCGGGATTGATGGGATTTGATTCTTCGGCGCCTTCGACGGCGCGACTGGCGCAGCTTCAACAATTATTGACGCTGGATACTGGCGCGTCGATGATTCAGGCGGCGAGTTCGATTACGCAGAATTCGCTGGCGGATAGCGCGGTGCTTTCTTCGGCGCTGGCGGCGGGCGGAACACTTGCAACTCCATTTCCGACGACGAACATCGGCGGGCAACTTTTGCAGGTGGCGAAAATTTTACAGGTGCGCTCGGCGCTGGGATTGAAGCGGCAAATATTTTTCTGCTCGCTGGGTGGATTCGATACGCACAGCGATCAAATCGCGACGCAGCAGAATTTGTATTCCCAACTGAGCCCAGCGGTGAATGCTTTTTATCAGGCGACGAAAGAATTGGGAATCGATCAACAGGTTACGACGTTCACGATGTCGGATTTCAGCAGAACGTTCCAACCGGCGACGGACGGCGGCACGGATCACGCGTGGGGCGGAATTCAAATGATCGTTGGCGGCGCGGTGAAGGGCGGCGATATTTACGGAACGCTGCCGGTGTTCACGTTGGGCGGACCGAATGATGTGGGAAGCAATGGCCGATGGATTCCGACAACCGCGCTGGATCAATATGGCGCGACACTGGCTTCTTGGTTTGGAGTGCCGACGGCGAATTTGGCGGGAGTGTTTCCGAATTTGGGGAATTTCACTACGAAGAATTTGGGATTTGTTTAGAGCGCGAAATTTGGGCGCGGAAAATATTTACGAAATCGCGCGAGTGATTTAGTTGCGCAGCGGGCGGGTCACGGACCCGCCCCTACGACACCGGTTTTGCTGCCGCCGGGCGGTGCTTGGCGCGAATGGTGACGTCAATATCGCCGTTGCGAATGTTGGTGAAGCGCAGCAGCGTACGTCCTTCGCTATCGAGTGAAATTATTGCTGGAACATTCAGCGACGTAAGCATCCAGCCTGCGGGCAATGTGACGAGATTTAGGGGGCGGCCTAGAGTTCGCTTCCAAATTAATTCGTCACTGTTCATCGTGTAGCCGACGGCGTCTGTGTAAGTTTCTTCCACGCGGATGCGAACGGATTCGCCTTCTGCGATTGCGTGATCGAGATCGCCCTGCACGACCACCGAATCCGGCGCAGTGGGGTTCGGATAATATTTCAGATCGTTTACTTCTTTTCCGGTGACGGTGTAGGTCTTCAGTTCTTTTCCTGTGTCCGCATTAAACATTTTTGAATCTGGATTTACGGCGCTGCCGGCGCGGACGAAACTGTGCGCGTATTTTTGTCCAACACGAGACAAGGTGAAATCGTGCGAGATTTTGAATTGGTGAGTTGCGGGATCTTGCAGCCAGTATGTGATTTCCAGATCTTGTTCGGAGCGATGGAAATTCGATTGGGCCGCAACGCCGATCACCAGGATTGCTGCTAGCGATGAAGATACGAGAAGGCGGCGGAAATTCATTGAAGCCTCCGGGCGGTTATTTTTACCGGGAGTTGATCGTCGCGATCATTCAAGAAGCTGAGATGTGTGCGGCCATCGGAATCTGTGCTGACAATTGCCGGCGAGGCGCTGCCGATTAATTCCCATCCTGCGGGGAGCACCACGGTGTTGCGCTTGATGCCGAGCGGACGATCGAAAATGAGAAGACCATCCTTAATATAGTAGGAGGGCGCGTCGGCATAAGTTTTGTAGATGCGAATGCGAGTTTGTCCGCCGTGCGGAACCGGACCGGGCAGAGTGACTTTCAGAAAAAGATCATCGTCAGCTGCGCGCGGAGAAACTTCGCCGGTAAGTTTCGCGTCCTTGCCGGACACCGTTTCGAATTTCAAATCTTTGCCGGAGGCGCGTTCGATCACCCGTTCTTTGGTGGCCGTGGAGCCGGGACGTATGGGATTGAAAAAATATTTAGAGCCTTCGCGGACGATGGTGACGTCGTAGGTGATGGCGAATTGGTGCGTATCCGGCGGCAGAAGATCGTAGAGAGTGTAATCGTCGGCGGCGAATGCCGGAACGCAAATGCTGAGGATAGCTGCAATTAGAATTAGTTTGCGCATAGTTGTTGACCGGGCGGAGTCTATCACGAAGATCGCGATGATTCGCGCGCGGCGAATTCTACTGCGGCTCCTTTGCGGCGATGGTTCCGATGTTTGCGATGGCCGCGCCTTTCGTCATTGTAGGAACGGCGCAAATATAAAGGACGACGCCGGCGACGGGCGCGCGCGCTTCCTGCACGATGTTGCCGATGTAGTCGGTAACGTAGCCGATTTTCATTCCGGCGGCGACGTAAGTTCCGCGTTTTACTTCTGGATAAAAAATTCCGTTCTGATCGCCTGAAACGGTGACAACTTTTTCGATCCACACGGGGTTTTTGACGAAAGACGCCGCGCCGGGCAATATTTTCAGATAACGCAAAATATTTTCGCAACCGTGGACGAGAGCATCGACGTCTTCTGATTCCGCAGTTCCTGCATGTCCGGCTTCGGCGATTGCCGCGGGCTTGCCGCGAGTGAGCGCGGTGTTGCTGAGGTAGCGCGAGGCGGCGGGATCGCGAGGAAAATCAGTTTGAATGATGATGTGGTCGAGTCCGAAGGTAAGTGTGAGATCTCGAGTGATGCGATCCACCTTTTCATTCCCGGAAATTGTGTAGTAGCTGTAGGGGCGCAAGTCCTCGTCGAGATCGCCGCCGTGAAGATCGATTAGATAGTCGGATTTGTCGACGACCTGCTGAGTGATCAGGAAAGAGACGCGATCGGTTTGCGTGCCGTCCATCTTGCCGGGATAAAAGCGATTCATACTCTTGTTGTCGATCGGATTTACGTGTGGAACTTTTTGCTCGAAGGACGGAATGTTGACGAGCGGAATTAGAATTACCGTGCCGGAAATTTTCGTAGCGTCGAGCGTGGCGATCAGGCGTTCGACGGCGATGATGGACGCGTATTCCGTGCCGTGCGCGCCGGAGACGATTGCGAGAACGGGTCCGGGTTTTGTGCCGCGAAAAATAACGACCGGGATATGAGTGGCTGCGTCGATGCCGGCGGGGACGTCGATGAAGCCGGTGGATTTTTGGCCGGCAGCGGCGACGGCTGTGCCTACTGTGAAATTATTTTGTTGGGCGCGAGCGGGCGCTGCGAAAATTATTGCGGCGGTGATTATTATTGTTTGAAGGGCGAGACTGGCGCGGCGTGACATTTGTTTGTGCTCCTGTGAATTGCGGGCAGGCTAACTTGGCTGGGGGCCCGGGTCAAGGGATCTTCTTTATGGGGGAGATGCGCCGGGGGAAGGGGAATGGTAATTCTGATAGAATCGGCGGCATATATTAATGATGGATGTTTATCTAGCGCGCGATGATGAGCGAGGTGTCAGCAAATATGACGGGTAACGGTGCGGCGGCGGTGACGACGGAAGTGCGGCACGATTGGACGCTGGCGGAGATTGGCGAAATTTATTCGCTGCCGATGCCGGAGCTGGTATTTCGCGCCCAACAAGTGCACCGAAATTTTCACGCCCCGGATCAAGTGCAGACGTGCCGATTGCTTTCAATAAAGACCGGCGGATGTCCGGAGGATTGTGGTTACTGTCCGCAGAGCGCGCATTATTCCACGGGATTGGAACGCGAGACGCTGATGGATCCGAATTTTGTGATTGCTTCTGCGAAACGCGCGAAGGCTGAAGGCGTGACGCGATTTTGTTTGGGCGCGGCCTGGCGCGAGGCTCCTGAAGGCGCGGAATTTGAAAATGTTTTGACGATGGTGAGCGGAATTGCGGCGGAAGGATTGGAGGTTTGCTGCACGCTGGGCATGTTGACGGAAGAACAGGCGCGTCGATTGGGCGCGGCGGGGCTGACGGCGTACAACCACAATTTGGATACTTCGCCGGAATTTTACGGAAAAATCATTACGACGCGCGTTTACGAAGATCGTCTAAAAACTTTGGCCGCAGTGCGAAAAGCGGGAGTAACAGTTTGCTGTGGCGGAATTGTTGGAATGGGAGAATCGGAAGGTGATCGATTTGGATTGTTGCAGCAACTGGCGAGTTTGGATCCGCAGCCTGAAAGTGTGCCGATAAATATGTTGGTGCGCGTGGAAGGAACGCCGATGGCGGAGCAGGCTCCGCTGGATCCGCTGGTGCTGGTGCGAATGATTGCGACGGCGCGAATTTTGATGCCGCGTTCGATGGTGCGACTAGCTGCGGGACGTCAGCAAATGTCACGCGAAGCTGTGGTGCTTTGTTTTATGGCGGGCGCGAATTCGATTTTCGTCGGAGAAAAATTATTGACGACGTCGAATCCCGGCGCGGACGAAGATTCTCTATTGCTCGAAGAGTTGGGATTGCGGCCGATGGAGTCACATGTTGGATGAGGACGCGAGCTCGCTGACGCGTTCGCTGGAAAAAGAACTGCGCGAGATTGAAGCGCGCGGCCAACTGCGAAGTTTGGAAATTCCCGCCGGAATTAATTTCTGCTCAAATGATTATTTAGGATTGGCGACGAATCCTGCGTTGCGCGTTGCTCTGATGGATGCGATTTCACGAGTGGACCGCGTCGGATCAACGGGCTCGCGATTGCTTTCGGGAAATTCGCGCGAGTGGGAAGAGTTGGAAAGGGAGTTTGCGGATTTTGCAGGGACAGACGCGGCGCTTTATTTCACTAGCGGATATGCCGCGAATGTTGGGTTGTTGAGCGCGGTAGCCGGACGCGGCGATATTATTTTTTCCGATGCAGCGAATCATGCGAGCTTGATCGATGGCGCGCGAATTTCCGGCGCCGAAAAAGTTGTATTTCCACATTGCGATTTAGCGGCGCTGGAATTGGCGTTGCACGATCGCGTGAGCCAGCCGGGACGAAAATTAGTTGTGACGGAAAGTGTTTTTAGTATGGATGGCGATTTGGCTCCGCTGCGCGAGATGACGGTGCTCGCGAAACGATACGGTGCGGAGATGATCGTGGATGAAGCGCACGCGACGGGAGTGTTTGGCCCTGAAGGACGTGGGCGTGTGGCGGAACTGGGATTGGTGGACGAAATATTTGCGGTCGTGCATATGTGCGGAAAGGCGCTGGCCAGCGCGGGAGCATTTGTTTGCGGCGGCGCTACGCTGAGAAAATATTTAATTAATCGCGCGCGGACGTTTTTGTTCAACACGGCGTTGCCTCCCTATTTTGCAGAGCAGATTCGCGCGGCGCTAGCATTGGCGCGCGGGGCGGATGCGGAGCGGGCGCGATTGCGCGCGATGGCTGCGAAATTGCGCGAGGATTTGTGTGAGAGTGGATGGAACGCGGGGAAGAGCGCATCGCAAATAGTGCCCGTTTTGCTTGGTGAAAATGATGTTGCGACGCGAATTGCCGGGGAATTGGGACGCGAGGGATTTGCGGTGAGGGCGATACGCCCGCCAACGGTTGCCGAGGGAACTGCGCGATTGAGGCTTTCGCTGAATTGTTCGTTGAAGGATGAGGAGCTTGCGAGATTTGTGCGGTCGATGGCAGGCGCGCGTGAAATGGTTGGCGCGAATAGCGGCGGACACGCGAAATAATTTATGGCGCAGAGATATTTTATTACCGGAACGGATACGGGAGTTGGAAAGACAGTGCTTTCGGCGCTCCTTTGCGCGGCGCTGGATGCATCGTACTGGAAGCCGATACAGACTGGGACCGAAGTGGATTCGGATAGCAGAACCGTTCAAGCGCTTGCGGGATTGCCGGTGAGTCGAGTGATGCCTGAGGTCTATAAGTTTGCGCCGCCCGTTTCGCCGCATCTGGCTGCGCGGCAAGCTGGAGTGCGTATTGATTTGGCGAAAATAAAGTTGTCTGCGAATGCAGAGAAATCGCCGCTGATTGTTGAAGGTGCTGGAGGAGTTTTGGTGCCGGTGAATGAGCGCGAACTGATGGTGGATCTAATGCGGCAATTGGGATTGCCGGTTTTGCTGGGGGCGCGGAGTTCATTAGGGACGATTAATCACACGATGCTTTCCCTGGCGGCGCTGCGTACTGCGGGAGTTGAAGTTGCAGGCGTGGTGATGATTGGCGCGCCGAATGTAGAGAATCGCGCGGCGATTGAGGAATATGGGAAAGTGCGCGTGGTCGGAGAAATTCCGTGGGTGACGGAAATGAATCGCGACGTGCTGCTGGGAATATTTGCGACGCGATTTGATCAGTCACTGTTCATGCCGTTAGCGAGAGCTTCCTCGCAATCTTGAGAAAATCATTCTCGTGAAACCTGTCAATTTAAAACGCGAAACTAGCGCCGTCGACTTAGATGCGCTGCGCATTTGGCATCCGTTTACGCGCGGCGGCGCTGATGCGAAGTTGCCGCGAATCGTAAGTGGCGAAGGTGCGTGGCTTATTACGGATGACGGACGGCGAATACTGGACGCGATTTCTTCATGGTGGGTGAATTTGCACGGGCACGCGCATCCGCGAATTGCGAATGCGATTGCGGAGCAGGCCCGTCAACTGGAACATGTTTTGCTGGCGGGATTTGTGCACGAGCCAGTGGAACGATTGGCGGAAGAATTGCGGCGCGTGGTTCCGGCGGAATTGAAGCATGTATTTTTTTCGGATGATGGATCGACGGCGGTGGAAGTTGCGTTGAAAATGGCCGTGCAATATTGGTGTAATGTTAGTCGGCCAGAGAAAAGTGAAATTGTCGCGCTGGAGCACGGGTATCACGGCGATACGGCGGGGGCGATGTCGGTGAGCGACGATTCGACATTTACTGCGGCGTTTGCCGGGATGCGATTTCCGGTGCATCGCGTTCATTCGGCGTATTGCTATCGATGTCCGGTGGGATTGAAACGCGAATCGTGCAACATCGAATGCGCTGATTCGCTGGAAAAACTTTTGGTTGAGCGCGGAGATAAAATTGCGGCGGTGATTGTGGAACCGTTGCTGCAGGGCGCTGGCGGGATGATTGTGCATCCGGTGGAATTCTTGCAGCGCCTGCGGAAAATTACCGCGAAACATGATGTTTTGCTGATCGCGGACGAAGTGCTTACTGGATTTGGACGTTGCGGCGCGATGTTCGCGAGCGAACTGGCGGGAATTTCGCCGGATGTGATGTGCGTGTCGAAAGGAATCACGGGAGGATTTCTTACGCTTGGCGCGACGCTGGTGACGGAGAAAATATTCGAAGCGTTTGGTGGCGATGACCCTGCGCGAACTTTTTGGCATGGACATTCTTATACTGGAAATCCGATTGCATGCGCGGCGGCGGTGGCGAATCTGGAAATATTTCGTACCGAGCCGGTGTTGGAGCGCATCGCGGGAATTGCGGCGATTCATGCAGAGCGTTTGCCAAAACTTTCGCGGAATGCAGCGGTGGGCGATGCAAGAACGATTGGAACGATGGCGGCGATAGAATTGCGCGCAGGAGATGCCGGATATCTTTCCGAGTTGCGGCCGAAGCTTTATGAATATTTTTTGAAGCGCAATATTTTGCTGCGTCCGCTGGGAAATGTAATTTATGTTTTGCCGCCGTACTGTATCGAAGCGGAAGATCTTCATCGTGTGTACGATGTGATTGAAGAAGCGATTGGCGCGGTGGCTTGATCCGCGAAAAGGCTCATTTTTAAAAGGATTTATGCGGCGCGCGCGAATCGATTTGACGTTCGCCGCTGGGTGAGGTAGCTTATTTTTGTGAAGAATAATTCTCGCCAGACGATGCAAGCGTGCGGCATGTGTTGCTGCTGTACGTGCGCGTGTACTTGCGCTCCATCTGGCGGGGAGGTGCTGGCTAGTTAAGTAAGACCGCAAATTTAGTCCAGCGATAAGCCCACTGCTAGAAGTTATGGTCAGTGGGTTTTTTGTTTTTATGCACGCACTTTCTTGCAATACAGGAGACCGAATATGGCGAACGAAAGTTTCGGTGAAGCGAGCGATACGGAGCAGCACCATGCAACGCGTGAAATTCCGCGCTTGAAAGAAACGAAAGCGCAGCGCTCTGAACGTCTCAAGCGCGCTAAAAATCCGTGGGATCACTTGGCAGAACTACGGGCCTACGCGCGATATGGCTACAAAGCATTTCCAGACGAATGGATCGGAACTTATTTGCGATGGTGGGGAGTTTATCCGCAGGGCGATGGCGTGGGAGTTGTGGGCGGAAAAGACGGCATGGGCCGCAGCGTGCCGTATTTCATGGCGCGAATTCGTCTGACGAACGGGCAAGTTTCGGCGGCGCAGTTGAAAGTAATCGCGAGCGTTGCGGAAAAATACGGGCGCGGCGTTGCGGACATCACCGTGCGTCAAAATATTCAGCTGCATTGGATTGAAGCGGAAGCACTGCCGGACGTGCTTGAGCAACTGTGGCGCGTTGGATTGACGACGCAAGGTTCGTGCGGTGACGACACGCGAAATATTACGGGCTGCCCGCTTGCCGGGTTGGATGGCGAAGAAATTTGTGACGCGTCTCCGCTTGCGGAAAAGCTTACCGCGATGCTGGTGGGCAATTCCGCGTTTTACAACTTGCCAAGAAAATTCAAGATCTGCGTGACAGGATGCCGTGCGTGGTGCTCCTATCCGGAAATAAATGATGTTGGGCTCACAGCTGTGGAGAGACGGGCCGGCGACGAGCGCGAAATTGGATTTTCGCTTCGCGTGGGAGGCGGACTTTCCACGGAACCGTATCTTGCGCCGAGGCTGAATGCGTTTGTGAAGTGGGAACAAGTTGCTCCAGTGACTCGCGCGATTGCGGAAATATTTCGCGATTCAGAAGTGCTGCGGCAGAGCCGTGACCATGCGCGCTTGAAATTCCTTTTCTTGGACCATGGATGGACGGCGGAATCATTTCTCGATGAACTGCATTCAAGGCTGGGTTTCCGTTTGGATGAGGCGGTACCGGAGAAACGGCCGGCGGATATTTATCGCGATCATGTTGGAGTGCATAAGCAAAAGCAGGATGGACTTTACTACATGGGCGCGGCGGTTTTGCGCGGGCGGATTAGCGCGGAACAAATGTGCGAGGCGGCGAAGCTTTCTGAGCGGTACGGATCGGGCGAACTGCGCACGACGAACATGCAAAATATTATTGTCGTGAATGTTCCGGAGGCGAATGCGCAAAAGTTGGCGGTGGAGTTAAACGCACTGGGACTTGCGACGATGGCGTCTCCATTTTGGCGCGGCGCGGTCGCTTGCACCGGAACGGAATTCTGCAAATTGGCAATTACGGAGACGAAGGATTTCACGCGTTGGTTGGTAATGGAATTGGATGAGCGATTGCCGGAATTTTCGCAGGAATTTCGGTTGAACGTGGCGGGCTGCCCGAACGCATGCGGACAACATTGGATCGCGGACATTGGAATCGAAGGAAAAAAAGTGAAGCAGCATGGCGCGATGGTGGATGCGTATTATTTTTGCGTCGGCGGAAGCGTAGGAGAGTTTGCCGCGATCGCTCGACCTATTGGATATCGATGCGCAGCGCATGAAGTGCCGAATGCCATTGAACGATTGCTGCGGAGGTATCAAACGATGCGTGAGCCGGAGGAAAATTTGCGGAAGTTTCTGACGCGTCACACGAATGTACAAATTCGCGAATTACTTGCGGGTGGTGCGGCCGCGGAGCAACAGCGCGATGGATCTCCCGGCCCTGTGCCGCATGGATTGGATGGTTGATGCGAAGTTCGCGATATCCGAAGTTGCCAATTTTTCCGATGTTTTTTCGGTTGGAAGGACGTGCGTGTTTAGTGGTGGGCGCAGGCGTGGTGGCCGAAGAAAAAATTCGCGGACTGCTTGATGCCGGCGCGCGAGTGCGAGTTATTGCACCATCGGCGACGCCGATGATTTCAAATCTAGCGCGTGAGAAGAAACTTGAATGGTTGGAACGAGAGTTCCGTGTCCCAGATATTTCGGCCGTGTTTCTGGTCGTGGCGGCAACATCATCGACCGAAGTGCACGAGCGAATTTGGCGCGCGGCGCGGAGGGCGAATGTGCTTTGCAATGTTGTGGACGATCCGGAGCGGTGCGATTTTTTCTATGGCGCGGTGGTGCGACGCGGTGCATTGCAAATTGCGGTGTCGACGGGCGGAAGAAGTCCGGCGATGGCGCAGCGGATTCGGAACCAATTGGAAAAACAATTTGGCGCGGAATATGGGGAGCAAGTCGAACTGCTTGGCCGTGCGCGAAGCAGGCTGCTGAAGCGTGAAGGGGACATCGCGCGGCGCAAGGAGATTGCGCACCGAATGGCGCGTAGAGTCTCGTTGCGTCGCAGTGGATGATTGGAAGTTGCGGGTAGATCTTGAGCGAATTGAATTACAAATCGAAGCAGAGCGGCAAAGTATTTCTTGTCGGCGCGGGGCCGGGCGACGCGGAATTGCTGACGATGCGCGCAACGCGCGTGCTGGCGTCGGCAGATTTCGTATTGCACGACGCGCTGGTTTCAGCGGAAGTATTAGCGATGGCCGCGCGTCACGCCACGCTTGAAAATGTTGGCAAGCGATGCGGCGAGCGCGCCATGCGTCAGGAACAAATTCACGCGCGAATGATTGAGTTGGCGCGTGCCGGATTTCCCGTTGTGCGATTGCAGGGCGGCGATCCGGCAATTTTCGGACGCGCTGGCGAGGAAATTACAGCGTTGGCGAGTGCTGGCATCGAATGGGAAATTGTTCCGGGAATTACGGCGGCTTCGGCGGCCGCTGCGGCAGCGGGAATTTCGCTAACGGATCGGCGCACGGCTGGACAGCTTATTTTTCTTGCTGGGCACCGGGCGGGAGATGTGTCATCGATGGCAATTCCGGCGTGGCCGTCCGGAGGCGCGACGGTCGCCGTATATATGCCGTCGAGCAGTTATGCAGAAATTTCGCGTGGATTTTTAGCTGCGGGCTGGCCCGGCGAGACTCCTTGCATGATTGTTTCGGAAGCATCGTCCGTGCGACAGCGAGTTTTGCGCTCGACGATTTGTTTGCTTGCGGAATGCGAGCGGCTGCCTACGCCGACAATTTTAATTGTGGGTGAAACGGTGCGCGCGAATCCGTCATTCTGTGGCGAAATTGAAATGGAGATCGCCGCGTGTGAAGCATTTTCGGCATCCGTGTAACGGCCCGCCGTTCGCATCTGCTACAATTCTGCGTCTCACCTTGCGTTGAGATTACCTAATGAAATCAATACCTTTGCCGCATTGGTTGCAAGCGACGCTGGCTCTTGGCGGCGGGCTGGGATTATTTGTGATCGCGTTTCTCGATTCTTCTGTGCTGCCGCTGCCTGTAATCAATGACTTAATTTTAATTGATTTGTCGGTGAGCAATCGTGCGCGAATGCCGTACTACGCGCTGATGTCCGTGGTCGGATCGGTACTCGGATGTCTGGCATTATTTTTCGTGGCAAAAAAAGGAGGCGAGGCATATTTTCGAAAATATGCCGGGCCGCGCTCAGACAAAATTCGCAAATGGGTTCAGGGGAATGAATTTATGACGGTGCTCGTCGGCGCGCTGATGCCGCCGCCGACGCCATTCAAGCTCGTGGTGATCGGATCGGGTGCGTTCAATATGTCGTTGCGAAATTTTGTGATTGCCCTGACGCTCGCGCGAGTGATCCGATATTTCGGATTAGGATTTCTGGCTGTGCGATACGGCGATCAGGCTACGGATTTTGTGTTGCATCACAAAGTGATGATGAGTTTGGTCACGCTGGGCGCGGTGCTGCTGTTTTATTTGATTGGGCGGCTGATGTTTCGGTCAAAGCCCGCTGCGGCTTAGTTGCAGCATTTCTACTTCTGCAATAAATCTCCGAATTTCAATTCTTCGCGAACTACTTTGGCGTGATCGTCCAGGTCAATCACTGCCGCCATTGAATGGCCTGGCGGCGTGCCAATTTCAAAACGCATGTCGGTAATTTCAATGTGATAACCGCGATCGGTGCGTTCTACCGTTGCGCGGGGAAATCGCGCGAAGCGCAGGAAAAGAGTTGCGGTGCTGGAGGCTCGAGCGGTGTCGAGCGCCGGCGATTCTTCTGGTTTGTAAAATGGTTTTGCGGCGAAGGGATCGTAGGTCCCGATAATGACGGGAACATCAGCGCGCAACAGTCTTGCGTCGGTGATAATTACGCCAGCCCAGTGAAATGGCGAAGGCGAATCGGGAAACGCGCCGACGGAGAGAGGCGCAGCGCCGTCGTAGAGGCGAGAATTTAGTAGAGTGACGGCGCGTTCGTGAAGAACGTAACGGGCGCCCACATAAGCAAACACCAGGGCGAATGCGAAGACAGCGCTGAAAACGCCTTTAGTTTTTCTTTGCGCGCCAATTTCTTCGCCGACGAGACGGAAAAGCATGGGCAGCAGAATTCCTGCTGCGAGAATCACCAGAATGATTACATCGAATTCGGAAACCGAATCCCACGCAAACCATTTTTCGTTGAACGGCCAAAATAATTTTACTCCGTAACTGTTTGTAAGATCGAACATGACATGGAGCGCTACGCCGAACGAGCAGATCAGAAGTGCGCGCGCAAAGTTTATTGGAGACGAAGCGTGTTTGCGTGTTGCGATCGTGAAGCAGAGCGCAGTGAGAATTGCGATCGCGGCGGCTCCGCAAAGTGAATCTGTGATTGTGCGATGGCCTTGCAGAAATGCGCGCGGACCGGCAAGCGCGGTGAGCCAGTCGAGATCGGCGGCTACACTGGTGACGATCAGCATCGGCGTGGACAGGCGCGAAATTTTATTTAGGACGCCGCGGCTGGCGGCGATGTTGACGACGATGTGAGTTAGCGGATCCATTTTATCGGGCGCCTTGTTGCGCGTGAAAATGTTTTGGGACGATTAGCGTCAGGGCGTCCGGCACAATCGAAAATGTTACAGGCAATGATTCGCTCGCTTCGCCGTCCACTTGCGCATAGATGGGATCTGCGCGGAGGCCTTCGCAACGCAGCGAATTCGATTTTATGAATTGCACGTCCTTCAGGCGATGAAGACGCCCCATCCAACATGCGGGCAGATATAGCAAATATCGAAGCGCGCTTTGCGAAGAAAAAATTGCGAGTTCAAATTCATTTGCGAAAAGGTCCGCGCCGCGGGTAATCCGGAAGGGGCCGCCATAATGTTTTGTGCGGCCCACGATAACGAGAGTGGCGACGATTTCGTTATTTTGAGCAGTCGTCACGCGAAATTGCGGAAATTTGTATCGAAGTAATTGCTTCGCGCCTTCCATCCAGTAGGCGAGAACCCCCGCGCGCTGTTTCACACTCGGATCTAGGGCATGAACTAGCGCGCCATCAGCGCCGGCGCCGGCAACTACAAGAAAATATCGGCGAGAATCATTTGACGTGTTTGCATTTGATGACGAATCGCCAGTGGTAATCGCGCCGAGCGCGATGCGCGTGGGAATTCCCATCGGAATCAACGCGGCAGCGCGCGGAATATTCCAAGGGATACGCAGTTCCTTCGCCAAAATGTTGGCAGTTCCGGCAGGCAGCAGTGCAATGGGAACCTTGCTTCCCGGCATCCCGTTCACAATTTCGTTCAGCGTTCCGTCGCCGCCGCAAGCGATAATTAATTGGCTGCCTTTCGCGATTTCGTTCGCGGCAATTTCCCCGGCGTGGCCAGGCGCGGACGTGGGTCGCAGGTCGGCATCAATTCCTGACGCAGCAAGAAGTTTGCGCGCTTCTTCAAGATGTTTTAAGCGGCTGGATTTTCCACCGCCAGAAACAGGATTGAAAATTATGGAAGCTGACTTGATTCCGTCGAGCATTCTGAATGTGAGACGTGCTGCCTTTCCGCGTGGAAGGTCGCGCGCATTGTATAATACCGCGCCGCAGGTGCGGCTCGTATTCGCGAGGACTGTATGGCAATGAGCAAGTCTGCTGCCAAAGTGTTAGCCGAAAAACTGCGAAAGCAAATCCGCGGCCATGAATATTTGTATTACGTGTCCGACGAACCGAAAATTTCGGACGCAGAATTTGATCGGCTGATGGAGCGGCTGAAGAAAATTGAAGCCGAGTTTCCGGAATTAGTCACGGCGGATTCTCCTTCGCAACGGGTCGGCGGCGTGCCGCGCGATGGATTTCAGACGGTACGTCACGCGCGTCCGATGATGAGTTTGGATAACGCGTTCTCTTTTGAAGCGGTGACGGAGTTTGACCGGCGAGTGCACGAATTGTCCGGCCGCGAAAAAATCGATTACACGGTTGAGCACAAATTCGACGGGCTGAGCATCGCGCTGCTTTATGAAAATGGCGCGCTGGTGCGCGGCGTCACTCGCGGAGACGGAACAACCGGCGAAGATGTGACCTCGAATGTGCGGACGATCCGTTCGGTGCCATTGAGCGCGGATCCGGCGGTGCTGCGCAAGCTCGGGATGAGCGGCGACTTCGAGGTGCGCGGCGAAATCATCATGCCGAAAAAAGTGTTTGAGGCGCTGAACCGTCAGCAGGAAAAGGAAGGCGGAAAGATTTTTGTGAACGCGCGAAATACTGCGGCGGGCGCGGTGCGCGTGCTGGATCCGCAGATCACTGCAAAGCGGCGATTGGATTTCTACGCGTATTATTTATTTGCGAAGCCAGCAGCGAGTGGCGGCAAACCAATTAAACGGCATTCGCAAACACTCGAAGCGCTAACGAAACTTGGATTCAAGGTCGGCGCGGAGTGGAAAGTCTGTTCAACGCTGGATTGCGTTTTGAAATTCTGTGATGCGTGGGACACGAAGCGCGAAAAATTGCCTTACGAAATTGACGGCATCGTAATTAAAGTTGATGAATTTGCGATGCAGGATGAATTGGGATTTACGGCGAAAGCTCCGCGGTGGGCGATTGCATATAAATGGCCGGCGCGGCAGGAAACGACCGTAGTGAACGATATTATTGTGCAGGTTGGACGTACCGGCGCCCTAACTCCAGTGGCGATGCTGGAACCCGTGCAGATCGGCGGCGTGACGGTGAAGCGTTCAACGCTGCATAACATGGACGAAGTTGCGCGGCTGGGATTGCAAATTGGCGACACAGTGTTGATCGAACGCGCCGGCGAGGTAATTCCGCACGTTGTGCGCGTTGTGAAAGAAGCAAAAGATCGACGTCCCTTTGTGGTACCGGAAAAATGTCCGGAATGTGGCAGCCGGATTCATAAAGATCCGGACGAAGTTGCGTATCGATGTGTGAATGCGTCGTGTCCGGCGAAGCGGAAAGAATCGTTAGTACATTTTGCGGGACGACACGCGATGAACATCGACGGGCTGGGCGAAAAAATTGTGGACCAGCTTGTGAACGCGGGAATGGTGCGCGATGTCGCCGATCTTTACACGTTGAAACTGGAGCCGCTTGCGGAATTGGAACGCAGCGGAGAAAAATCCGCTCAGAATTTGTTGGATGAAATCGAAGCCAGCAAAAAAGCCGGCTTGGCGCGGCTCGTTTACGCGCTTGGAATGCGGTTCGTCGGCGAGCGCACCGGACAACTGCTAGCGGAACATTTTAGTGATTTGGACGCTATTGCTCATGCGACGGAAGAACAGTTGACGGAAGTCGGCGAGGTGGGGCCGAAAGTGGCCGTGAGTATTGCAGAGTTTTTTTCGGAGAAGGCGAATCAGGAGTTGATCGCGAAATTGCGCAAGGCCGGATTGAAACTTACTGGCGAAAAGAAAAAGTTGGCCGAAGATCGTCTGCACGGGCGGACATTTGTTTTCACGGGATCGCTAGAGAAAATTTCGCGCGAGCAGGGTGCGGAGATTGTTACGAAATATGGCGGGAAAAATGTCGGATCGGTGAGCAAGAACACGGATTATGTGGTGGTCGGAAGTGATCCGGGATCGAAATTTGATAAGGCGAAAGAGCTAGGAGTCGCGATTTTGGATGAAGCGGGATTCGAGAAGTTGATCGCGAGCGGAGTGCCGAAAGAGCGAGAAGTTGTGGTGAAGCCGCCAAAGGGCGCGAAGAAGAAAGTGGATGCGGCGACGAAAAAGAAGAGCGGTGGGACTTTGAAGTTGTTCGAGTGAGGAGCCTTACGCCTGTTCCAACATGCGATCAATGGAACGCTTCGCTTTTTTCGCAATTTCGGCGGGAACTGTTATTTGTGGCGACATTTTTTCCATCGAGTTGATGATGTTGTCGAGCGTGATTGTTTTCATGAACGCGCAAATCGCGTCGGGATTTACAGGTCGGAAAGTTTTTCCGGGATTTTGATCACGCAGGCGATGCAGAATTCCCACTTCTGTGCCGACGGCGAATTCCGTGGCCGGCGATTCCTGCACGTGGCGCAACATTCCTTCGGTTGAAAAAAACTGCGTGCGTTCCTTCGGCAAAGTTCCATCCAAAACTTTTACCATGCACGCGCTAACGCATCCGCATTCCGGATGAATCAACAATTCAATATCCGGATAATCTTCCATCATGCGTTCAACCTGCTGCGGATCAATCATGTTGTGAACGTGGCAGTAGCCGGGATACGCAATGATGTTGGCGCGTCCTGTTTGCCGCGCGACGACGGACGCGAGAAATTTATCCGGCAGCATCAGAATTTGTTTGTCGAGCGGAATAGAATTCACAACTTTCGTCGCGTTCGAGGAAGTGCAGCAATAATCGGCTTCGGCTTTTACTTCGGCGGAAGTATTAATATAGGCGACGACAACCGCATCTGGATAGTGTGATTTCCATTCGCGCAATTCGTCCGCGGTAACACTTGCGGCGAGCGAACATCCGGCGCGCAAATCTGGAAGCAAAACAGTTTTATCTGGACACAAAATCGCCGCGGTTTCGGCCATGAAATGCACACCGCAGAAAACAATCACATCGGCATTAGTTCGCGCGGCAGCTTGAGAAAGCCCCAGCGAATCGCCAACGAAATCGGCAACGTCCTGCACTTCGTCGCGCTGATAATTGTGCGCGAGCACGACAGCTTTCTTCGTGAGCTTCAACTCGCGAATACGATCCTGCTTGCGGCGAATGACTTCCGGCGAATCGAGAATATTCTCGATGATGGGGAGCGAGTAGCGCTCCTCAAACGGCAAACGCGCGATAGTTGTGGTCGAACTTTTCATACGAACTTTACTTCGCTCCCGATCTCCACATTTTTTCCGGTTTCAACTTCCAACTTGCATCGCAAATCGAGTGCTTTGCACGAGTGCGTCAACGCGCCCACAGAAATCGCGTCAACTCCAGCGTCGGCGTATGCAGCCAAACCCACTTCAGAAATTCCGCCGCTCACTTCAATTAAAATATCGTCCCAGACGCCTTCAGTTTTCAGTGCCGCGATAATCCGGCCAGCCTCGTCAGCAGTTCTATTATCCAACATAACTAGGCACGGATACGAATCGGATTCTACCTCCGAGCGCCTCAATTCGCGGAAAACGCGGCCCGCCGCGAGCGCGCCCGCAAGTCCGGTAACTTCCACTTCGATGAACGCCGAACGGTGACGTTCGCCCCATGCCCGATTTAAGGCAATGGGAATTGCGTCGGATTCCTCGGGCGCGAACAATCTTAAATGATTCGTCTTAATCAGGATAGCATCTCCCAAGCCGAGCCGATGCGTACCGCCACCACCCAAATGTGCGGCGCGCTTATCGAGCAAACCCCACGGAGTTTTTCGCGTGGCGATAATATTTGCGTTGGGCGGCGCGTCGCCTCCGCGGCCCCGAATAGTATTTTGCAGGCGCTGCGTGTAAGTGGCGATGCCGCTCATGCGTTGCAACAGATTTAGTCCGACGCGTTCGAGCGAAAGTAAACGATCGCTATCACCTTCCAATCGCAAAAAAGCTTGCCCGGCCTTCACGGATTGGCCATCTGCGCCGGAGCGGTCCACGGTGAGGCCGAAATTCGTGAAATACCACACGGCTTCTTCAATGCCGGCAAGGACGCCCGGTTCATTTGCGATAATTTGTGCGACGGCATTCTTTTTTCCGGCGGCAAGCGCGGAGCTGGTGATGTCCTCCGGGTCACGGTCGGCGTGTAGAAGTTCTTCGGTGAACACGCGGACCATTTTGAAATATTCCGGATTCGCGAGCGTGAGCGTATCTCCGCGAAACAGCGCGGACTTGAGACGGGTTTGGCGGCTGCTGTGATCCAGACGGTTCAAATGATCCTCGCGAATCAACCGTGTGCCGGATTAAAACAGTCGTGCATTGGATCGTTCGCGGTGACTACATTATTAGAGTAACTTAGCGCGAAATGTGATGCAATGACGTCAACTGTTTCTAGGACAATTGTGCGGGAGCGCGACGGCGAGTCCCACAATCGGACAGGCAGAGCGGCGCAAAATACCCGTAACCCGCGTAAATCTATGCCGTCTAACAACTTACGGATAGGCGAAACGGCCTGCTCGTTGCATCATTAAAGATTGAGAATGGCTGGGCGGAAGGAAGACGGAGCTTCGTGAGCACTGCGACCACAATTTCAACGCCGGTGAGAATTCTGATTGCCGATGACCAGCCGCACGTCGGCGAGGCGTTGCGGCTGGCTTTGCGCGATGAGGGATTTCAGATTGAGTTGGCCGGATCGCCTTCGGCCGTGCTGTGTGCAGTTGCGGCGGAGAAATTTGACCTGGCACTCCTGGACATGAATTACGCGCGGGACACAACTTCGGGCCGCGAGGGCATCGATTTGATCGAGCGGCTTCGCGTGATGGATTCCGACATGGCGATTGTGGTGATGACGGCGTGGGGCAGCGTGGAAATTGCCGTTGAAGCATTGCAGCGCGGCGCGGGAGATTTTATCCAGAAGCCGTGGGACAACGCAGCGCTTCGTCGCGTGCTGCATACGCAACTTGCGTTGGGACGTGCGCGTCGCTCGGCGCGAAGACAATCCCGTCAGGATGAGCGCGAATGGGAAGAGGCAAAGGAAATTCAGCAGGGAATGTTGCCGCGCATGTTGCCGGAGTTGGCGGGATTTGAGTTGGCCGCAGCGTATCGTCCGGCGCGCGAACTTGCCGGAGATTATTACGCGGTGCTTCCTCTGGACACGAAGCGAGCATTGGTTTGCATAGGAGATGTTGCGGGCAAGGGAGTTCCTGCGGCACTGGTGATGTCGAATTTGCAGGCGGCGGTGAAAGCGTATGCGGATGCGAGTTGCACTCCTGTTGGATTGTGCGAGCGAGTGAACAGAATCCTTTGTGAGAATGTTGAGCCGGGAAGATTCGTCACATTCTTCTGTGGCGTGTTGGATACGGAGACGTTTTCATTTACGTATGTAAATGCGGGACACAATCCTCCTTTGCTGGCGCGGCCAAATGGAAGCGTGTTGCGATTGGCTGATGGCGGACCAGTTCTCGGCGAGTTTACAGATTGGTCTGCGGCGCAAGGGCAGATTAATTTATCTCCCGGCGATCGATTGGCGTTTTATACGGATGGAATTACCGAAGCGTCTGATGTTGATGGCCAGGAATTTGGCGAAACGCGTTTGGCGGATTTGATGTCACGCAATCGCGCGGCTGGTGCGGGAGAATTGCACGCGTCGCTCATGGCTGAAGCGGCGCGATTTGCTGGTGGAACTTTTACGGATGACGCTACTTTGTTGGTGATTGCCGCGATTTAGATTTGTTCCTGCGAATAGTTCGCTTCGTTTGTATCCTCTAGATTGCGTGATAGCATTCGCCGCATGAAACCTGTTGGCTTGCCTAAAGATCGGAATGAGAATGTTCTCGCAGCTCTCCGGATTGGTGTTGGAATTTTCTTTCTAATTTTCGGCGAGTACAAAGTTTTTGGAACGCAGTTTACTTTGGGCGGCGGATTTCTGGCGTGGATAAATCGGTTCATCGCGCATGGCGCATATTCGTTCATGACTCCGGTGCTGCGGAATTTCGTGGTGCCGCACAGCACGTTGATTGCATTCGTAGTTGCGTATGGAGAATTTGCGATTGGACTGGGACTCATAATCGGAGTCCTGACGCGCACCGCAAGTTTTTTCGGATTGCTGCTGATGCTGGCGATGCTATTTTCTTCGGATTCTCCTGGTGCGGGCGCGGCGTTCTGGAATTATTTTGGCGCGTCGCTGAATCATTCGGTATTTGCGATGTGCTTTTTGGCTTTCATGTTTGGTGATGCTGATCGCGGGCTGGCGATTTGGCCGCGTGTCCGTCGCCCGTAAACTTTCTGCTGAAAATCTGTGGCGCTCTCCATAAATTAACTCGCCTTGCCGATTTTTTTATCGTGAAGAATTTCGTGAGCGGCGTTGTAGCCGGGGGCGCCCATTACCCCGCCGCCGGGATGCGTGCCTGAGCCGCACATGTAGAGTCCGCGGACGGGAGTGCGATATTTTGCCCAGCCGGGGACGGGGCGCAGGAAGAAAAGCTGGCCGAGGCTCATTTCGCCGTGAAAAATATTTCCGCCGGTGAGTCCGTAAATTTCTTCGAGGTCGAGCGGCGAGAGAACCTGTCTGTGGCGTACCAGAGATTTGAAACCCGGCGCATATTCTTCGATTAAATCCATTACACGATCCGCGTACGCTTCTTTGACGTCGTGCCAATTTGCGTTGCGAAGTTGGTAGGGCGTGTACTGTAGAAAAATTCCCATGATGTGTTTGCCCGGAGGGGCTATCGTATCGTCATACGTCGTTGGAATGGTCATTTCGATAAGCGGGCGGGACGAAGGTTCGCCGTATTTCGATTCGTCCCAGGCTCGTTCGACATAGTCCATGCTTGGGCAAATGTGCATTGTTGTTTTGTGATGCGGTTGCAGATTGCTGCCGGGAATCGCGGTGAAATTCGGCAGGCCATCGAGCGCGAGATTTATTTTCATTGAGCAGCCTTGCATGGCGATGCCGCGCACGGCGCTGGCAAATTCCGGCGGCAGATGAGATTCGCCGACGAGACCTAAAAATGTGCGCTTTGGATCGGCGCAAGAGACGACGGTCTTCGCGCGAATTTCTTCGCCGTTGGTGAGAACAGCGCCGACGGCGCGCGGACCTGCAGCGCCTTGCTCGATTAAAATGTGATCGACCGGAGAGTTGGTGGAAATTTCCGCACCTGCTGCGCGGGCGGCTCCGGCGATGGCTTCGGAAATTGCTCCCATTCCGCCGCGAACAAATCCCCACAGACCGCGATGGCCATCGAGCGTGCCCATTACGTGATGCAGCAAAACGTAAGCGGTTCCCGGGGAGCGCGGGCCGCCATTTGTGCCGATGACGCCGTCGGTGGCGAGAGTGACTTTTATTTCTTCGGATTCAAACCACGGCTCCAGAAATTCGGCGACGCTTTGCGTGAATATTTTTGTTTGGCCGACGCGTTCATCTTCCGGCATGCGCATTAATTCCAAGCCGAGTTTGCCGAGACCAGCGAGATCCTTCCAGTTTGTTCTTGTGAAATTTGGCGGCGTACGCAGCAACATGCTTTCGGCGAATTTCGCGAGACGTTCTATGAACTCTTCGTATACCGGATAGACTTCGGCATCCTTGCGGGAAAATTTTGCGATTTCTTCGCAGGTGCGTTTTTGATCCTGCCACATGGTGAGGTGGCGTCCATCGGGGAAGGGAGTAAAGAAGGCGGGATCTTTTGCGTAAACACGATAGCCAAATTTCGGAAGATCGAGTTCGCGAATGATGCGTTCCTGCATTAGCGAGCAGAGGTATGCGGCGGTAGAAATTTTGTAGCCGGGGAAAATTTCTTCGGTGACGCAGGCGCCGCCGAGAACTTCGCGGCGTTCCAGAACGCGCACGGACATTCCTGCGCGCGCAAGATATGCTGCGGTGACGAGTCCGTTGTGGCCGGCGCCGATGATTAGAACGTCGACGATTTTTTGGGATGACATTTGTTAATTGCCTCGCCCGGGGAGGGTAGCGGATTTGAGGGAGCGGGGCAATATTGGGAGTTGTTTTGGTCGCACAGACAACCTTGTCTGCGTTGGTTTTCCTCGTTGCACAGGGAGGCGCACAGCCAGGATTGGCTGTGCTAACAAACCGTTCTCGGTCGCAAATTTTGACAGTACCATTTGGTTACCCTACCCCCCTCCCCCCATTATGAGCATCAGTGTGAAAATAAAGGAGTTAGGTCGGACCCTTTTAGCATCAGTGTGAAAACAAAGGACTTATCGCGAATTGAAGGTCCAGTACGCAAGTCGTTTGTTTTGATACCGATGCGTGCTTTTTCTAAGTCACTGAATTCCCAGTTTCGGCAGGGTTGGCGATTGCCGCTCTTCTGATGCGGCGGTAGCGGATCTTCCAAGTCTGCACTTCAGGGTAGCGTGGGTGGGTTAAGATGTCAAGAAAACTATAGTACTTAGTACTAAATATATGGCGAGAGGATGTGGAAAGTTATTCGAATTGATTTCGAGACGGACATAAGAAGAGGGGAGTCTCACCGCAGAGACGCAGAGGGCGCTGAGAAAGACGAGCAGAGGAAAGCAGAGAAAGACAAATTACGACGAGGGTGTTGTTTAGGGAACTGGATTTGTTTTGTTTGTGCGATTCGTCTGCGGAGGGATGTAGATTATCTACAGGGTGGGGGTAGATGGGCTACACCCTGGGAGATGCGATGAAAGAGCGGTATCAGAATCAGATTGAGTTGTTGCAGGGAACGTTGGACATGTTGATTCTGCAGACGCTGCAGTGGGGACCGAGGCACGGGTATGCGCTGAGCCAGTCGATACGGACGAATTCGGGAGAGATTCTGAAGGTGGATACGGGGTCGCTTTATCCGGCGCTGCATCGAATGGAAAAACAGAAATTGATTTCGGCGGAATGGAAAGTTTCGGAGAACAACCAGAGGACGCGAGTGTATCGGCTGACGGTGAAGGGGAAGAAGCAGCTTGTGTCGGAGCGGTCGAGATGGTCGCAACTTTCGGATGCGATCGCTGGCGTGTTGAATCCGGCGAAGAGTGAGGGTGATGCATGAGTTTATTATTCTGGCGGCGGAAGAAGGATGAGGACTTGGATGATGAGATTGAGAGTCATTTGAAAATGGCGGCGCGGGAGCGCGTGGAGCGGGGAGAATCTTCTGCGGAGGCTGCTGTTTCTGCGCGGAGGGAATTGGGGAATGTTGGATTGGTGAAGGAAGTTACGCGGGATGTTTGGGGATGGAGATGGATTGGGGACATTGCACAAGACGCACGATTTGGTTTGCGGATGCTGGGGAAGAATCCCGGTTTCACTGCTGTCGCGGTGCTGACGCTTGCGTTGGGGATTGGAGCGAACGCGGCGTTGTTTAGCGTAATTGATTCGGTGGTCTTTCGTACGTTGCCGGTGGCGCGTCCTGCGGAATTGGTGGATGTGGGATCGAGCGCGACGAAGCAGTCGCCCGGGGGGCCCGGCGTTTCGTGGCCAGGGTATGTCGAGTATCGCGATCTGTCTGCGAGTCCATTTAGCGGCCTTGCGGCTTACACGGATCGAGTGCAGGTAACTCTTGCGCAAGAAGATACGGCGGGAAGGCCTGCAACCGCGGCGGCTGTTACTGGAAATTATTTTGATCTGCTTGGGGTCCGGGCTGCGCGTGGACGCTTGATTGAGCCGGGAGACGACACGGTTGGCGGGAGCGATGCAGTTGTATTGGGCTATCGTTATTGGGAGAGCGAATTTGCAGCGAGCCCAGCGGCGATCGGAGCGACGCTGCGTATTAACGGCGCTCCATATTTAATTGTGGGAGTGACGCCTAAGGATTTTTACGGTATTGGGCTGAACAATATTCCTGAAATCTGGTTGCCGATGTCGTCGGCGATTCGAGTTGAGCCGATTTATAAAACACAAATGCAATTGCCGGGGAATCCGTACTTTCGGGTGGTGGGGCGCATGAAACCCGGGGTGACGCTGGAGCAGGCGCGACTGGAAATGCGCATCGCTGGAGAGCAACTTGGCGCTGGGAAGACTTCGACATACGTTTATCCATTTACCGGCGCGGGAGGCCGGAAAGTTTCGGATCCGTATGAAAGGCCGTTCCCGCTGCTGGTGCCCGTTTCAGAGTTGGCGGGCCAAAAATGGAGGGAACTGTCCGCTGTGCTCGGCGGAGTAATCGTATTGGTGCTGCTGATCGTGGCGTGTGACCTTGCATCATTGCTACTTGCGCGCGCCGAACGAAGGCAACGCGAAATCGCGATTCGGCTGGCGCTGGGGGCGTCGCGAATGCAGATCATTCGCTCACTGATTGTGGAAGGAGTGCTGCTCTCAGGTCGCTACGGGACCGCCGCAACTTGGATTGCCACTTGGTGCGGCGACATCGGTATTGGATTGGCGCGTGCTGATTTTTACCGCGTGCATCGCAGTGGCGACAGGAGTGGCGTTCAGTCTTGCGCCCGCGTTACGAGCTGCGCGCGCCGATGTGCTAACCGCGCTGAAGAGTGACTCGCACGGAACGGCGTCGGGCAATTCCCGCGCCACTCTGCGAGGTGGATTGATCGTTTTTCAAATCGCTGCGTCGGTGTTGCTGCTTGCGGGTGCTGGATTGTTGCTTCGCACACTTTGGGGTGTTTCGCGTGTACAGCTTGGA
>Ga0193726_1000638_pt1 | contig 34617 bp, 29 predicted proteins | sample H2c1metaG_FD_144928 | JGI IMG/M metagenome (GOLD analysis project Ga0193726, IMG submission 144928) | Soil microbial communities from a riparian zone of the East river system, Colorado, United States - H2c1 | ecosystem: Environmental > Terrestrial > Soil > Riparian zone | place: USA: East River... | reverse complement strand
GCGGGGACGCCGGGTGATTCCGGGTACTCGTTGTTACTCGTGTGCGTTCTACCACTACCAAGTGCACACGAGGCCGCGGGTGCCACGGGCATCCGGCGTTCCCCACGCCCTCTTTGGGCGGAAGATTTATCAACGCCTCGGACGCATAGCGTCGCGAGGACGAACGTATATCTGGATTCTTCGTCATTGCGAGCCAACGGGTCGCGCGAATGCGCGCCCGGTTGGCTCGCAATGACGGCTCCGCTCTTCGCAATGACAGCGAAACTACTCCGGCGCGGCACCGATGGGCGGACCGCCGGGCGGGCGGTGCAGGAATGTGATCGATGCAAACGCGCCAAGCCAGGAGCCGACCGCCGCGAAGGCGACATAGACCCAGTTTTCCGTGTAGCTGATCACGGCGTAAGAAGAGAGCAGATACCATACGCTGCTCCACGTTGCGGCCGGGACGCGCTTTCGCGCCACCACGGCGGAGGTGAACATCACATAGACCGCATCGGTTGCGGCAGTCGCAAGCAGAACGCCCCCGGCGGTCAAGGGATCGATGGCAGCCATTGCAACTCCTTCCATGCTGTAGCGTTTTCGAGCAGAGTGGGTACCGGTTCGCGTGAAGAAAACGCGTCAAAACAAAAAGCTGGAGCCCGGTTCTGATTCAATCAGAACCGAACAGGCTCCAAGGCAGAGCTTTGAACGTTAGGGAAGAACAACGGTCATGCAAAGTCCCCGAGAAATTCTGGCCGATCTGTGGGCACTGGCCGGCGGTGATCCTTCCGCGCTTGACGCCGTCACGCTGACCGGGGAAGAGCCGCAACTGCCGTCGTCGTTTCGCGTTGCCGCTGCGGCGCAGGCCAGCATTGCCGCGGCCGGATTGGCTGCCGCGCAGGTGTGGAAATTGCGCAGCGGGCAATCCCAGGAGGTCGCGGTTGATATGCGTCATGCCGTCGTCGAATGCCGCTCCGAGCGCTACTTGCGCGTCGATGGCAAGCCGCCCCCGCCGGCCTGGGACGTGATCGCCGGAATCTACCGAACCCGCGACCAGCGCTTCGTGCGGCTGCATACCAATTTCAGGCATCACCGCGACGCCGTCTGCCGGGTGCTGAACTGCAAGCCGGAGCGCGATGACGTTCAGGCCGCGCTGATGCAGTGGGACGGCGAGGCATTCGAAACCGCGGCCTATGCCGGTGGCGGCGTGGTTGCGATGATGCGCTCGCATGGCGAATGGTCCGAGCTGCCGCATGCCAGGGCGCTTGCTGGATCGCCGCTGGTCTCGATCGAGAAAATCGGCGAGGCGGCGCCAAGACCATGGCCCGGCGGCGACCGTCCGCTAGCCGGACTGCGCGTGCTCGATCCGTCGCGGGTGATCGCAGGTCCCGTCGCCGGCCGCACGCTCGCGGTGCATGGCGCCGATGTGCTGCTGATTTCCGGTCCCGACCTGCCGGCGATCCCCTGGCTCACCATCGACACCGGTCGCGGCAAGCTGACGAGCTTTGTCGACCTCAAGAGCGAACAGGGGCGGGACAGCTTGCGCGACCTGCTGGCGAGTGCGGATATTTTCTCGCAGGGCTATCGTCCGCAAGCGCTCGCAGCTCTCGGCTTCTCGCCGCAGGACGCCGCGCGGATCAGCCCCGGCATCGTCTATGTGTCACTGTCGGCCTATGGCCATGCCGGGCCGTGGGCGGAACGCCGCGGCTTCGACTCGCTGGTGCAGACCGCGACCGGTTTCAATCACGCCGAAGGGCAGGCCGCCGGTGTCGACCGCCCGAAGGAATTGCCGGCGCAGATGCTCGATCACGCCACCGGTTATCTGATGGCGTTCGGCGCCATGATGGCGAAGGCTCGCCAATCGCGCGAAGGCGGCAGCTGGCATGTCCAGGTGTCGCTGGCGCGGACCGGACAATGGTTGTGGAATCTCGACCGCGTCGCCGATGGATTCAAGACCGAGGATTTAAAGCGCGAAACGGTGGGGCCTTTCATCGAAGAAATTCCGTCCGGCTTCGGTCCGCTGCGGTCCGTCCGTCATTCAGCCGTGCTGTCGAAAACCCCGGCATTCTGGGCGCGTCCGGCGATGCCGCTCGGTAGTCATCCGGCGGAGTGGCCGATGCGCAACTAAGCACCAGATGCCGCCTGTCGAAATTTTGATTTTAACGCTTGAGCTGTTCACGTTTCTTAGGTTGTCTGAAACGCAATTGGGCACTACTAGCGCAGCGACGAGGCCATCGCCGCCGGAATCCGCGATCTGATCAAGGTCCCATGCTGACAGATTTTATCAAGCGATTGCAGGTGCTTACCAGGAAACAGCTGGCCATTGGCGGGGCCCTGCTGGTGGTCGTCGGCGTTGCCGCGTTTGGGCTGATGCATATTAGCGGGGCACCCCAGGGACATTCCGAGGTGTCAAGCCAGTCCCGCAAGGGATTGCAACGCTATACCCCGACCCCGGCCGAATGGGCCAGCCTGACCATCCAGCCTGTGACCGAGCGTGCTTTTCGGGCCGAGCATGTCACCGAAGGCAAGATCGCGGTCGATGAGGATCGCTCGACGCCGGTGTTTTCGCCCTATGCGGGCAGGGTGACCAAATTGCTGGCCCGGCCGGGCGACAGCGTCACGCAAGGCCAGCCGCTGTTCGTGATCGAGGCCGCCGATACCGTGCAGGCACAGAACGATTTCATAACGGCCGCGACCGGCCTGAACAAGGCCAGGTCGGCGCTCGATCTCGCGCAGTTGCAGCACAAACGCGCCAAGGATCTGTTCGAGGGCAAGGCCGTGCCGCTGAAGGATTTTCAGCAGGCCGAGGCAACCCTGATCCAGGCGCAGAACGATCTGCGCTCGACGGAAACGGCGCTGGAGGCGGCGCGCAACAAGCTGCGTATCCTCGGCCTGACCGACGACGCCATATCGGCATTTCAAGAGAAGGGCCGCATCAATCCGGAAACGACGATCTTTGCGCCGATCGCGGGCACGGTGGTCCAGCGCAAGATCGGCCCGGGCCAATATGTAAACTCCGGCGCCAGCGATCCGGTGTTTGTGATCGGCGATCTCTCCACCGTCTGGCTTACGGCCTTCGTGCGGGAGACCGAAGCCTCCACGGTGGTGGTGGGGCAGGAATTGACGTTCAACCTGCTGGCACTGCCCGGCCGCACGCTGACCGGGCGCATCAACTATGTCGCGGCGGCGATCGATCCCGCCACCCGCCGCCTGATGGTGCGCGCCACGGTGGACAATGCAAGCGGACAATTGAAGCCTGAAATGTTCGCCACCGTGACGCTCTACGCGCCCGACGATCAGCCTTCGGTTGGCGTTCCCAAACAGGCGCTGATCTACGAGGGAGACCAGGTCCGGGTCTGGGTCGCGCATGAGGACAAGTCGATCGAACTGCGTCAGATCAAGACCGGCCTCACCAATGGCGATCTCGTCGAGGTGCATGGCAATTTGAAGCCCGGCGAACAGATCGTTACCAAGGGCAGCTTGTTCATCGACCGGGCCGCATCCGGCAGCTAACCTCCATCAGCCTATTGAAAGACCCGGTCTGAATGGATCGCCTCGTCGCCCTTGCCGTCAGCCGCCGCTATTTGATGGTGGGCTTGTTCGCCGTCGTGATGATCGGCGGCGTGATCGCATTCAAGCAGCTCAATATCGAAGCCTATCCCGACCCGACGCCGCCGATGGTCGATATCGTGACGCAAAGTCCGGGCCTGTCATCAGAAGAGATCGAACGCTACATCACCATTCCGATCGAGACCCAGGTCGCGGGAATCAAGAACCTGCGCACGATCCGGACCATCTCGCTGTATGGATTGTCCGACGTCAAATTGCAGTTTTCGTTCGACTACACCTATGACGAGGCGCTGCAGCAGGTGTTGAACCGGCTGTCGCAACTGGCGCCGTTGCCCGGCAATGTGCAGCCGGGAATTTCGCCGCTCAGCCCGATCGGCGAAATCTACCGCTATCGATTGGCGGGGCCGCCGAACTACAGCGCGCTGGATCTGAAGACGCTGCAGGACTGGGTCTTGCAGCGCCGCTTCCGCGCCGTGCCCGGCGTGATCGACGTCACCGGCTGGGGCGGCAAGACCAAGACCTATGAACTGCAGGTCGATTTCAACAAACTGATCGCCTACGGGTTGACGCTGCCGCAACTGCTGCAGGCCGTCAGCAACTCCAACATCAATGTCGGCGGCAACACCGTCAATATCGGGGCGCAATCCGCCGTGGTGCGCGGCGTCGGACTGATCCGGTCGATCGACGATCTCGCCAGCACCATGGTGTCGCAAAGCGGCGGCAATCCCGTGCTGGTCAAGGATATCGCGACCGTGACCATCGGCGAGAAGCCGCGGCTCGGCATCGCCGGTCTCGATCAGGACGACGATATCGTGCAGGGCATCGTGCTGATGCGGCGCGGCGAGCAAAGCTCGCCGACGATCCTGCGCGTCGAGCAGCTGGTAGCGTCGATCAACAATTCCAGCATCCTGCCGCCGGGCATGCGGATCGAGCGCATCTATGACCGCAAGGATCTGATCGACATCACCACCGCGACCGTGCTGCACAATATGGTGGTCGGCATTCTCCTGATCGTGTTGCTGCAGTGGCTGTTTCTCGGCGACCTGCGCAGCGCGCTGATCGTCGGCGCCACGATACCGTTCGCGCTGTTTTTCGCTGTCATCATCCTGGTGTTGCGCGGCGAATCCGCCAACCTGTTGTCGGTCGGCGCGATCGATTTCGGGCTGATCGTGGACGCCACCGTGATCATGGTGGAAGCGATTTTCCGCAGGCTGTCGCAAACCACGGCACTTTCCGAAGCCGAGCAGAGCCATATCTCCTACGACACCACCATGGGCATGAAGAGCCATGCCATCCTTTCGGCTGCCGCCGACGTATCGCGGTCGATCTTCTTTGCCGCCGCCATCATCATCGCAGCGTTCCTGCCGCTGTTCACGTTAAGCGGCGTCGAAGGCAACATCTTCGGACCGATGGCGCGGACCTATGCCTATGCGCTGGCCGGAGGTTTGCTGGCGACCTTCACCGTGACTCCCGCGCTGAGCGCGATCATCCTGCCCTCGCATATGCACGAGACCGAAACCTGGATCATGCGGCAGCTGAACCGGCTGTATATGCCGGTGCTGAACTGGGCGGTCGGCAACCGGAAGCTGGTGATGGCGGGCGCCGCGGGCCTCGTGGTCATGACCCTCGTGTTCGGCCGCCTGCTCGGACTGGAATTCCTGCCCAAACTGGAGGAAGGCAATCTCTGGATCCGGGCGACCTTGCCGCCGACCATCTCGCTTCAGGAGGGCAACGCCTATGTCAACGAGATGCGAAAGATCATCCGCAGCCGCCCCGAGGTGGAATCGGTGGTGTCGCAGCATGGCCGTCCCGACGATGGCACCGATGCCGCCGGCCTGTTCAATGCCGAGTTCTTCGCGCCGCTAAAGCCGGTGAGCGAATGGCCCGATACCCACGACAAGAACGTCCTGACGGCTCAATTGCTAGCGCAACTGGAGGATAAATTCCCCGGCGTAGAATTCAATTTCTCGCAATATCTGCAGGACAACGTCTCTGAAGCGGTATCGGGAGTGAAGGGCGAGAACTCGATCAAGCTGTATGGCAACGATCTTCAGGCGCTGACCGACACCGCCAACAAGATCAAGTCCGTCCTTGCCACGGTACAAGGGATCACCGATCTGGCGGTGTTCACCTCGCTCGGCCAGCCTACCGTCCAGATCGACATCGATCGCGCCAAGGCGGCCCGTTACGGGTTGGCTCCGGGGGACATCAACGCCACCATCAAGGTGGCGATCGGCGGCGACACCGCCGGCGATCTCTACGAGCCCGGCAGCGACCGGCATTTTCCGATCATCGTTCGGCTAGCCCCGGAGTATCGCAAGAGCGCCGAGGCGATCCAGAACTTGCGGATTGGCGCTGCGGGCCCGAACGGCACCATCACGCAGATCCCCTTGAGCGAAGTAGCGTCGATCAATGTGGTCTCGGGCGCCGCCTACATCTATCGGGAGCAGCAGGAGCGTTATCTGCCGATTAAATTCTCGGTGCGCGACCGCGACCTCGGCAGCGCGATCCGGGAAGCGCAGGACAAGGTCGCCGAGCAGGTCCAGCTGCCGCCGGGATCGCGGGTGGAGTGGGTCGGCGAGTTCGGCAACCTGCAGGACGCCATCAAGCGGCTGTCGATCGTGGTGCCGATCAGCCTCGCGCTGATCGCGGTACTGCTGTGGTTCAATTTCGGCTCGATGGTCGACACGCTGCTCGCAATGAGCGTGATTCCGATGGCGATCTTCGGCGGCGTGCTGGGGCTATTGATCTCGGGCATTCCGTTCAGCGTCTCGGCCGCGATCGGCTTCATCGCACTGTTCGGCATCGCGGTGATGGACGGCATCATCATCCTGTCGCAGTACAATCAATTGATCGACGAAGGCTTCGACCGGGTCAGGGCGGTGATCCGCACCGGCGAACTGCAGTTGCGGCCGGTGCTGATGACCTGCGTCGTCGCGGGCGCCGGGCTGTTGCCGGCGGCGATGTCGGCGGGGATCGGATCGCAGGTGCAAAAGCCGCTGGCGGTGGTGGTGGTCACCGGCATGCTGCTGGCGCCGCTGGTGATCCTGGTGACCCTGCCGGTGCTGATCTCGTTCTTCTCGCGCCGGGCGCGGTGAGCGCTCTGGTGGGCACGCGCCCATGATTGCTGCCCACTCCGATTGTGGTTGACGTACTCCGACGACCGTCCCTTGATGGCGGCTAGGGCTGAAAGCCGCGCGGAGTCACCATGCGGGTCGAGGAACGACAGGGTCAGACCAACGCAACCGCCGATCAGGTTCTCGGCGAGATCCGGGATTATTGCCGCGCGACGCGCACGGCCGAATCCACGTTCGGGCGGCGCGTCGTCAACGATGGCAAGCTGGTGTCGCGCTTGCGCGACGGCGCAAAGATCACCACCGGCACCCTCGACAAGGTCCGCGCCTATCTGTCGGAGTATCGTGGCGCGCCACCGTCCGCGCCAAGCAGGCCGTCGCCGGCCGCACAGCCGGTCAACGGTGTCGCCGCCGCCGCGACCGACGCAGGGCCCGCCGGCTTCCGGTTTTTCGACAACCGGCAGAAATATCTCCTGTTCGTCTCGACCTGCAGCGAGAAGACCGAGATCGCAAACAGGATTTCCCTCGAACTCGGCAATCTGCAGCCTACGCCGCCGGCGCTTCGGATCTTCGACGCAGGTGTCGGCGACGGCACCGTCCTGTCGCGGGTGATGCGGGCGCTGCACGCCCGCTTCCCGACCATGCCGCTCTACGTCGTGGCCAAGGAAATCAGCTATGAGGACGTGCGGCTGATGCTCGACAAGATGGCGGACCGCCTGTTCGAACATCCAGCCACCGTGCTCGTCATCACCAATCTCTATTATGCCGAGGCGCCGTGGCTGACGCCGCGCTCCGCGAAGTCGGCGCAAAGCCTGATCTGGAAGGATGTGGCGCTCTCCGGCAATACGGCTCACGGCTTTGCCGAACAGATCGGGGAACTCGAAGGGTTCCTGGCCGAGAACTGGCGCGCCGGGATCAGTCCGACCACCGGCAACCCGGTCTATACGCGGCCGATCATCCTGACCTTGCGGCGCGAGGATCACTCGTTCCTGCTCGATCCGATCATGCCGCGGCCGGGACGCGTGATGGCCGATTACGATCTGGTGATCGCATCGCAGCCCTATCGCGCGCGGGCCAGCGTCGAATTCAAGGCATCGAAGGTGGTGGCTCCGCTGGTCCGCTCGCTGCGGTCCGGCGGCCGGCTGATCGGCATTCATTCGCACGGAGACGATCCGGGGATGGAAATCATCGACGGGGTCTGGCCTGGCGATAGTCCCTTCACGTCGGACCGACACGCCATCCTGCGGCAGGTCAAGCATGAGCTTGGCGGCGAGGCGCGTCATTACAATTTCAACGCATCGTCGGACGCCCGTTCGATCTTCCGCTATCGCATGCACACGCTCCCGGACGAAGTGAGCGGCCCGATCGGAACCTCGACCCTGTTCGCCGCCTGGAATGCCGCCATCTATGTCGCGCAAATCGAGGATGTCAGGCTGTCCGAGGTGGTCCGCGATGGCCGTTACCTCGAAGCCACCGACCGGGTGCTGAAGCAGCACGGCGGTCTCTGGTTCAACGATGAAACCTATGTGATTTCGCGCCGCCGGGCTTAGGCATGATCCCGAGGGTGAGATGACCGCATCCGATCAGGCTTCCTCCGACAGACTCGTCGCGCTGCTGTCGTCCGCCTCCGTCGAGGTCTCCTCGCGCGGGCATCAGCTGCAGGAATTGCGGGATAATTTTCGTCCGGGCACCGATGTGACGATCACCTTCCTGCCCGGCGACAATTATCGCCACAACGTCGAGACCGCCTCCGCGCTGCGCCGCGCCAGTTTCAATCCGGTTCCGCACATCGCCGCGCGCGAAATGCCGTCACGCGAAGCGCTCGACGATTTTTTGACGCGGGCGCGAGGCGAGGCGGATGTAACGCGCATCCTGCTGATCGCCGGCGATGTCGCGCTTAGCAAAGGTCCGTTCAGGTCAAGCCTCGATGTTTGCGCCAGCGGACTGATCGAGGCGCGCGGCATCAGCTCGGTGAGTGTTGCCGGTCATCCCGAGGGCCACCCATATCTGCAAGCGGCCCGCGCCTTCGAGGTGCTGGAAGCATGGCGGGACTGGGGGCATCTGACAAAGATCCGCGTCGATGTCGTGACGCAATTCTGTTTCGAAAGTGCGCCGATCCTCGGGTGGATCGGCGAACTCGATGCGCGCCGTATCGACCTTCCGGTGATCGTCGGCCTCGCCGGTCCGGCGACACCTGCGACGCTCACGAAATTCGCGCTTCGCTGCGGCATCGGCAACTCGATGCGGTCGCTGCGCGGGCAGATCGGCCGTTTCGGCCGCCTGTTGATTGATACCGGGCCCGACGAAGTCATGCGCGGTCTGCAATCGGCGCCTTATGCTGCGACAGCATCGATTGCCGGATTTCATCTGTTTCCGTTTGGCGGACTGCGCAAGGCCGGTGACTGGTCGCACAGCTGGCGCCAGGAAGCGCTCCGAGAAAGCGAGCAAGCCGCTTTGCGAACCCGCTCTCAGAATCCGTAAAGCTTCGCCGGATTGTCGACCAGAATCTTTTTGCGGATCGCCGCATCCGGCGCCCATACCGGGAGCTGATTGAGCAGACGGCCGTCGTCGATCTGAAACAGCGGCGTCACCTCGGTCGGCTTGCGTCCCGGCGGCGTGACCGAATCCGGATGCGGCCAGTCGGTGCCCCAGACAATGCGGTCGGAATTCGCCGCGATCAGTGCGCGGGCGAGCGGGGCCGCGTCGGCATAGTCAGGCCCGAGTTTCGAGGCCCGATAGGCGCCGGAGATTTTCACATGCGCCTTGCCCGTCCGCACCAGTTCCACGAGGTCGGCAAAGCCCGGCTGGTCCACACCCAGTTCGGCCTGCGCGCCGCCGAAGTGATCGAACACGACCGGCACCGGGGAGGCGGCGACGAGGTCCTTGATCGCCGAGATCATCGCCAGACTTGTGAATAGCTGGATATGCCAGCCACGCGCCTTGACGCGATCGACCGCGGCCTGAAAGCGCGGACGGCCCACATTGGGATCGTTGACGCCGCCGGTTGCGAGGTTAAGCCGGATGCCGCGGATACCCGCCTGGTTCATGGCCTCGAGATCGCCGTCCGGCGTCTTGTCGTCGATCACGGCAACGCCGCGCGCGCTGGCGCCGCGTGCCTTCATGCCGAACAGGGTTGCCGAGTTGTCGGTGCCGTAGACGCTTGGGGTGACGATCACCACGCGTTCGACGTGCAGCGCCTTGTGCAGGGCAGACATCTCTTCGGGCGACGCCGGTTCCGGGGTGTAGACCCGCCCGGCGAAGAATGGAAATTTGGCGGGATCGCCGTGAATGTGGGTGTGGCAGTCGCAGGCGCCGGCGGGAATGTCGAAATTCACTTGCGTCGCTGGCTGCGCCGCTGTCGCAAAAACGTTTCGGTTGGGCATGGTGATTCCGGCTGCGATGGAGGCGAGCAGAATACCGCGTCGGGTCAGCATGGTCTTCTCCCTGTTGCGTTTCTCGGTTTTATTTTTGCGCTTTAGCGCAAAGTAGCACGTTACGCCGTCAACGCACGCGCCGCGCGTATCAAGGCGGCATTATTTTCGGCCTCCGCTCCCGACGGCAGCAGTTTGCCGTCCTCAAGTCCAATCCGCGCATCCAGCCCAAGGCGAAGCGTTTCGCGATAGAACGGCCACATTGTGCCTTCGAATCCGTGAAGCAGACGTGGCAGCTTGATCTCGGCACGGTCCAGGATTTCCATGATCTGACGGGCGACCTCCGCGCCCGCCGAAACTTCCTTCTCGTTGATTTCGACCAACACCCGAAGGCAGTTGTGGGCCTTGGGAATAGCCACAAACTTTTTGGCGTCACTTGCGGACCACAGGCCCGCCTCAACGCCGATGCCTTTCTCAAGCACGAGATCGATGACCTCGGCGGCGTCTTCCTCGATCAGATTGATGGACACATAATCGGGCAGCACCCGCCAATTCCGAATATGCTGTTGCCGCGCGCGTCCCCGCGGGGCAATCCACCAGCCGGTCGATACGCCAACGGCAATCCCGGGCACGCTGGCCCTGATAGCCTCGAGTGCGCTTGCGGTGTCGTCGGGATGCAGGCTCTCCTGTCCGGCGGCATCCCGCGAATGAATGTGTAACTGCTGCGCGCCGGCCTCCACGACAGCTCGCGCATCCGCTGCCAGTTCACGCGGCGTCAGCGGGGTAGCGGCGTGAAAGCCTCTGTCACGGCCACCGTTAAGGCAGGCTTGAAGCATCGGAGAGACCCCAGGAAGGCGTTCAGTTCTAGTTGACGTTCGGAGCGAACAGCTTGGCGTCGTCTTCCAGCAATAGCCGGTCTCGCACCAGTTGCCGCGCCGCTTTCGCAATCGCCGCGGCGCGGTCGCCCTCGTTCGGATAGCGCTCCGCCATCGACAGGCGTGGATCGTTGTTCTTGAGCCGCTCCTCGCTGGTCGCTGCGAAGGGGATCATGGCGCCGTTGTTTTCGCACAATTCGCCTTCGCCAAAGCCGGCCTTGCGGATATTCCAGCCGGTGTGGGTTGCGGCGGGCACTTCCAGTGTCGGCAGCCGTAACCCGACGATGTCGCGGCCATCGGCATCGGTCTTCGGCACGAACACCGGATAGCTGGCGCCTTTGACCGGCGGCATCTGGTCGGAGTTGATCACGATGGGCCGCGCCATGCGGGTCGTATAAGCGAAGCCTGGAATGTGTGGAAAGCCGACGTCTTCGATGGTCGGGGGCACCAGCGTCCCGTCGGCGCGGCTGGGGTATCGGCTGGCCGGCGGGAGTGTGCCATTGCTGATCCAGCCATCGAGCGCGACCAATAGCGCTCGCGCCGGCGGACCGGCGTTGAGTGGATTGGTCGGGAAGGCGCAGGTCTTCACCAACTCCGATTTGGCGTTGGCGAGCGCGAAATGCTGCAGGTTCGAGAGCAGGAACAGCCTGACATTGTCGGGCATGGCAAGCGCATTGCCTTCGGTGTCCGTCACCACCAGCGACGCGCGCTGCTGATAGAATTCGATTTCGCTGTCGGTCTTGATAATCCTGGGACAGTTATTTGCGGCAAGGCAGCGCGCCAGAAAGCCGTCGGCCTTGCCCGTCAGGCGGTCGGTGATGACGGGATAGGTGAAGGGAAAGTCCGCACCGGGAAAAACCAGTTCGGCATGCTGATAGGGCGAGCGGCCGGGCTGGCTGAAACGGTAATTGGTGAAGGTCTTTTTGCCGCCCGAGATATGCGGCATCAATCCTTCGAACACCGTGCGGCCGGCTTCGTCGGCATTGAATCCGAGATAGAGGTAGTCCTGCAGATAACGCCCGCTTTGCGAAGCACCGAACCCAATCGCGCGGTCGATCCGGCCGGCGAGGGGGTTGGCGTTCCCTGCCGCATCCGCGCGCTCGTTGCGAAGGAACGAAACGACGTCGCGGGTGGCGGCAAAGCCGAGGCCCATCACCTTGGGGTCTTTGGCGGTGTAAATGAACTCGTAGATCGCGCCGGCGTCGAAACCTTCCGGCCGCCTGATTGAGATTTTTGTCGGTCCCTCGAATTTGGCTTCGAGGCCGGCTGGCGTCGCGCGCGGATCGGCCTCGCGCTGGCGCACGCTGATTTTCGCATGCGCAGGATCGAGATCGGCGGCGGGATAGCTCAACGTTGCGCTGGCGGGATTGTTCATCTGGTCGAAGACGAATTCCTCGCGCGCGAGACCAGTTACGTCAGGCACGACAGGCGGCGAAAACATCATACGCCCGCCGCCCGGCAAGATATCGCCCTGCCATCCGCTCCAGACGATCGTGTAGCCGCTTGCCATCAGAAAGCCATTGCCGGCGTCGGCGGCGTTCGCGAGATCGTTGACGACGACCGGGCTGTCGTTGAACAGCGCGAGACCGAGCTTGTTGCCGCGATTGATCACCTCGTAGAGCAGGCCGCGGTTGCCATTGGCCGCAACGGTCGGACGCAAAATCTCGACATCGCTCGCGGCCTCGACCAAACCCTGCGCGTTGCGCGGCGCGCGGTTGAGATCGACGATGATCGTGTTGTGTGGATCATCCGGCGAGACCGCAACGGTGGCGCGCGCGACGATCCGGTCGTAGGTGCCGACCGCGCCGAAGACCCGGCCCTCGAACGCTGGCGACTCGACGCGTATGATCTCGAATTTGACGACTTTGGCGGAAGAGGAATCGGTGAAACCGATGATGCCAGCGATCAGAGCAATGGCGCTCAGCAAATGCCGCATGCGTTTCTCCCCGATGTCTGCGCCGGGCGTTGGCCGCCGGTCGCGCGGAGGAGAATATAGCTGGACGCGTCAGGCGGGAAGGGTCATGCGTTCGGCGGCAAACCAATATGGTTCAGCCATCGATCGCTGCGCGAACTTCCGCGACCAGTTCGGGCAAGGGCCGCGCTCCATCGAGACGCAGAACAGGGCAGGGCAACGCAGCAAGCCATGCCTTATGCCTCGCTAAACTGCGGCCCTCGCGGTCACCGGCATCGTAATGCGACGCCCATTCAATGAATTCTTCGGTCTCCTGGTGGCGCCAGCCGCCAGGAGCCACAGCGTCAGCACCGAAATGCCTGGCCTCGCGGGCACGCAAGCGCTGCAGGCGAACCGCCGAAGGCGCGGTGAGGAAAGCGACCAGATCGAATTGCGGGATAATGGCATCGCCCCAACTCGCAAGCGATCCGCTCAGCACCCAATCCGCGCGCGGCAGAAACACCTCGCGCATCAGCCGCAGACGCTCGGCAATTTCACGCATGTTCCGATAGGGCGGTATCGTCGGCTGCCAGAAATAATCGTCGGTGTCGTGATGCGGGATCGCCAGGGCATCGGCCAGCGCGCGGCCGAGGCTTGTCACGCCGGATCCCGATGCTCCCATAATGTGAATGTGGCAGCTTTTCATGGCGCGGATTCGAAACCTACCGCCCCGACGGCGTGCGCAGGCCATGCCAGGCATCGCGTACCTGATGGTAGTGCACCTCCGGCAGGTAGTCGGGCGTGTTAAGCGCCAGCGTCTTGACGTCGAGCCTGCCGATCGCGCTGAGCAATGTGTAGGACGCAATCACCCGATCGCGTTGCGCGCCGATCAGTCGCGCCTTCGCCGAAATCAGGTCCTGCTGCGAGTTCAGCACATCGACCGTGGTGCGCTGGCCGCCCTGCGCCTCCTTGCGCACTCCCTCAAGCGCGACGCCGGCGGCGCGCACCTCGGACTCCGACGCCGATACCGCGATCTTGGCGCCTTCATTGGCGACCCACGCGCCGGTGGCCGCGGTGCGGGCCTGATTGCGAACCTGATCGAGCACCAGCCGGCTTTGCGCCGCCAGTTCCTTGGCCTGCCGGGTCTGCGACGCCGCGGTGCCGCCGTCATAGATCGGCGCCGTCATCTGGCCGAGGATCGAGGCCTGATCGGTTCTGAACGTGGTGAGACTCGGGTCAGACTGGCTGCTGTGGCTGGCGTTGCCTTGCACGGTGATAGTGGGCAGCAGGCTGCTTTCGGCGACGTGAATCGTGGTCGAGGCGACGTCGACGTCGAAGCCGGCGGCGAGCACGGCGGGATGGCTCTTAAAGGCGAGGTCGGTGGCTTCCTCGCGGCCGTGCGGCAGATAGCGGTCGATCGTTTCGGCGGGTCTCAATTGCGCGGGCGGGTTACCGATCACCTGGGTGTAAGTCGCCTGACTGATGGCGAGATTGACCTCGGCGGCGTTCAGATCCGCAAGACCACGGCTCAAGCGCGCCTCGGCCTGCGCGGTGTCGGTCGGTGTCACGTCGCCGGCATTGAGACGCTTTTGGGTGACGCCGAGGGTCTCCCGCAGGAATGCGACGTTGGAGCGTTGTGCTTCGACCAGCGACTGATTGGCCAGCACGTTGCTGTAGGCGGTGACGGCGTCGAGCAGCACGCCCTGACCGACATTGCGCAGGGCTTCGCGGCCCGACTGCACCTGCAGTTCCGCCACGCGCACGCTGTTGGCGGTCTTGAAGCCGTTGAACAGCGTCTGCGTCACCGTCACGCCAATGGTCCAGGGCTTCAGGGTCGCGGATTGAACGGTGTTGTCGGGCAGCAGGTTGCGCACCGCCTGCAGTCCGCCGCTGAGACTGGCGATGATCTGTGGCCTGTAGCCGGCCAGCGCCTGCGGCACGTTCTCGTCGGTGGCGCGCTGCCGCGCCCGTTCGGCATTGAGCTGCGGATTGGACTGATAGGCCTTGGCCAGAGCCTCGGGGAGGACTTCGGCCCGAGCCGCGGTAGCGGCAAAACTCAACGCCGCGGTAGCTGCAAAACCGACGCAAGTCACGACGCCAAGACAAATGCCCGATCGAAGCACGCGCCTTGCCATATGGCCAAACCTAGCGGCACTCCCAACCATCTGATCCCGCAGTAATTCCGGCGTCCGCCCCGGCCGACGACTCTGACAGAATTACTTGTTTAGAGGCGGCTGCCGCCGCAGGCAAACCGTCACGCGCGGAAATGGCGCGCTTTCCAGCGTTTAGTGACGGGTGTTGCGCGAATGACCTATTCGGTTGGCGATCAACAACCTGTGACGACATCCGGGGTCCGGTCACGAGGTGCGGAGGCAGGATGGGGGTACACCCAGCCATGCGGTTCAGGAGAGTTCCTCGGCGATGGCCTTTTGAACGGCCAGCCGTTCGGACATCCGGCGCCGGTGATCGATGACCTTCGGAAACCGGGAGGGATCTACCCCGTCCTGCTCCAGCCACTGCGCCATGGTGAACAGGTAGGGATCGCAGATGGTATAGGTTTCGCCCATCACCCAGGGCCCTCCCAGCACTTTTTCTTCAATTAGCCGGTAACATGACGCCACCGACTCCGGGACTTTGCGCTGCATGGCCGCTATCGCGGCCGGATCATCGGCCCAGCGATTTCCACGCATGCGGTGAGCATGGGCCACGTGCAACGTCGAGCACAGATAGCTGTTGAAGGCCTGCACCTCCGCGAAGCGAAAGGGATCGTCCAGCGGCGCCAGCCGCGCCTGCGGAAAGCTCTGGGCGATAAAGGCGAGGATCGCGGGCGTCTCGGTCAGAACGCCCTTGTCGGTTACCAGTGCCGGAACGCGTCCCTTTGGATTGATGGCGAGATACTCCGGCTTGCGCTGTTCATCGCTGGCGAAGCTGATCCGCGCGGTTGAGTAATCTGCAGCGGCCTCCTCGAGCGCAATATGCGATGCCAGCGAGCAGGTATCGGAAGCGTAAAACAGTTTGATCATGGCGATACTTTTCCCTCGACGGGTGTCTGCCGAATTCATAGCTCGTCCGGCGATGATGTCACAGCGGTGCGGATACAGCTTCGGATAGGTCGCGACGCTGCCGTCTCAATCGGCGACGCCGTCGATGATGATGAAATCAGCATCCGCATACTTCTGGCGAATAGCCCTCGCGCCCTGATATTCCGGGCTCTGATAGCAGGCAAGGGCCGTCGCGCGGTCCTTGAATTCGACCACGACATTTCGTTCGCGGGCGTCTCCTTCCATTGTTTCGAACTTTCCGCCGCGCACGATGAAGTTCGCTCCAAATTTCTGGAACGCAGGGCCGGCCGCGGCAAGGTATTCGGGATATCTCTGCTCGTTCCGGACCGAGACGCGCACAATCCAATAGGCCTTTGACAAGGTCGTTCTCCTCAGTGTTTCCAGACAGGGGAAGGTTAACCTCACCCGTGGCACAGGCTTTACGCGAGGCGGATCATCTAATAAAATGAATAATTATGATGAGATTGATCTTATGGGAAGATTGATGGATTTGTCGGATCTGAGGATCTTCAGCGCGGTCGTGCGCGAAGGTGGGGTCACGCGCGCGGCAGAACGGCTGCATCGCGTTCAGTCCAATGTCACGACGCGTATCCGGCAGCTTGAGGAGGATCTAAGCGTCGCGCTCTTCATTCGTGAGGGCAAACGGCTTCACCTTGCGCCGGCTGGCCAGGTATTGCTCGATTACGCGGACCGCCTTCTTGCCCTTGCCGATGAAGCGCGCGGAGCCGTGCAGGACACCAGGCCGCGCGGGACGTTCCGGCTTGGCGCGATGGAGAGCACCGCGGCCGTCAGGCTGCCAGGGCTGCTCAGCGAATACCACCGGCGGCATCCCGGAGTGGTTCTGGAACTGCGCACCGGCAACCCTCAGGTTTTGGGTAGCGCCATCCTCGCGGGCGATCTCGACGCGGCACTCGTTGCCGAGCCAATCGCCGATGCCCCGTTTGAGAAGACGTTCGCCTTTGACGAAGAACTGGTGATCGTTGCGGCCGCCAATCATCCGCCGATCGGCAAGAGCGGCGGTCTGCCCCGAACCATCATCGTTTTCGAGCACGGCTGTCCGCATCGAAAGCGGCTTGAAGAATGGTATGCAAGCCGTCGCGAGATGCCGGAGCGCACCATCGAGTTGGCGTCCTATCACGCCATGCTGGGATGCGTCGTTGCGGGCATGGGGATAGCCCTTATCCCGAAGAGCGTTCTGACGACGTTTCCGGAGAGAAAGCGTCTAAGCGTTCATCTGCTGGCTCGAGCAGAAAACTGTGCGCAGACCGTTCTGATCTGGCGCAAGGGAGCAGGCTCGGCGAACGTCAGGGCATTGGAGGAGATATTGCGAGGCCGCAGCCCACATCTGCAGCAAAAATCCAAATAACGGATCGGGAAGTATAATACTTTCAACCCCTAGCGTTCGATTCCTCAGGGACTGCCGGACATTCCGGTTCGCGTCGCGCCAGACGGAATATTCATGCCGAAAAAATTCACTGACCCCGAGGCGATTGCTGAGGATATCATCCGCGATGTCGGGACCAATCTGGTGGTGGGACTGCCGCTCGGCCTCGGCAAGGCCAATCACATCGCCAACGCGCTCTACGCGCGCGCCGCCGCCGACCGCGCGATCAGCCTGACCTTGTTTTCCGCGCTGACCCTGGAAAAACCGAAGCCGTCTAGTCTGCTTGAGCGGCGCTTCATGGCGCCGGTGATCGAGCGACTGTTCGGAGGCTATCCCGATCTCGCTTATGCCGATGCGCTGCATGCGGGTGCGTTGCCGCCCAATATCCAGGTGATCGAGTTTTTCTTTCTGGCGGGAAGGTGGCTGAACGTGCCGTTCGCGCAGCAGCACTATATTTCCGCGAATTATACCCATGCGTCGTCATATCTGCTGGCGCGCGGGCTGAACGTCGTCACGCAACTGGTGGCAAAACGGGTTGTCGATGGCGTCGCGCGCTACAGCCTGAGCTGCAACACCGACACCACGCTGGACATATTGCGCGCCCGCGCGCAAGGCGCCGCGTCGTTCAAACTGGTCGGCCAGGTCAATTCCGAACTGCCGTTCATGCCAGGTGCAGGCGATCTTTCGGCCGACGAATTCAGCGCGGTGCTCGACAGCCCCGAAACCGATTTTCCGTTGTTCGCGCCGCCATCCGAGCCGATCACCGACACCAAATACGCCATCGGTCTTCACGCCGCGAACCTCGTCCACGACGGCGGCACGCTGCAGATCGGGATCGGACAGGTCAGCGACGCGCTGGCGCAGGGGCTGATCGTGCGCCACCGTGACAACGGGCGGTTTCATGAGATCATGAAACGGTTGGCGCCGGACGCGCCGGTTGCCGCCGACACGACCGGCCCGTTCGAAAAGGGTCTCTATGGCGTCAGCGAAATGCTGTTCGAGGCGTTTATTGCCCTGATTGACGCCGGCATTCTCAAGCGCGAGATCGACGGCGTGTTGCTGCACGGCGCGTTCTTTCTCGGGCCGCAATCGTTCTATCGCGCGCTGCGCGAGATGACGCCGGCGCAACTGGCGCGCATCCAGATGATGCCGGTATCCTTCACCAACCAACTCTATGGCGATGAGGACTCAAAGCGTCGCGCCCGCGTCGATGCCCGCTTCGTCAACAATGCGATGATGGCGACCTTGATGGGAGCGGCGATTTCCGATGGCGTTGAAAACGGACAGGTCGTGAGCGGCGTCGGCGGCCAATATAATTTCGTCGCGCAGGCGTTCGCGCTGCGGGGCGCGCGTTCGATTCTCGCAGTCGAAGCGACCCGGCAGGCCGGCGCCAAAACGCAATCGAACATCCGCTGGGCTTACGGCCACCAGACCATTCCACGACATCTGCGCGATATCTTCGTCACCGAATACGGTGTCGCCGATGTCAGGGGAAAATCCGACGCCGATGTGATCGCGGCAATGCTCGGGATTGCCGACTCCCGCTTCCAGGCCGAGCTCGCGCGGCAGGCCAAGGACGCCGGCAAGCTGCCGAAGAGCTTTGAAATTCCCGCTGTTCATCGCGACAATCACCCCGAGCGGATTGCAGATGCGTTGAGGCCTGCGCGCGAGGCCGGCCTGCTGCCACGGTTTCCGTTCGGCAGCGATTTTACCGATGTCGAGCAGCGGCTGATCCCGGCGTTGCAATTGCTGCAGGATGCGCAGCGGACACCGATGCGGCTGCCTGGATTGTTATGGCGAGGTTTTACGCGTGCACCGGATGCCGCCGATCATGAATGCTTGGCGCGGCTCGGCCTCGATACGCCTAAGACATTAGCCGAACGGGCCTACCGCGCGCTGGTCAGCGCGGCGCTGGCGAGGAGCAGGGAGGTTTGAGACAGCAAATGCCGTCATTGCGAGAAGCGAAGCGACGAAGCAATCCATCCTTTCTTTTGGCGGCGAGATGGATTGCTTCGCGGAGCCTGTCATCGGGCGCGGATTCGCGCGACCCGTTGGCTCGCAATGACGGAAGACCATCAGCCTGAGGAGCCCTACCTGTTCTTGTTCACTGGCTTGCGCTTCTCGATAAACGCCGCCATGCCTTCGGAGCGATCCTCCAGCGCGAAGGTGGAGTGAAACAGGTCGCGTTCGACGTTAAGTCCTTCGCCGAGCGGCGTCTCGAACGCGCGGTTGATGGCGCTCTTCGCCATCTCCGCTGCGGGACGCGACATCGAGGCGATTTTCTCGGCGGCCGCCAGCGCTTCGTCCATCAATTTGTCCGCGGGCACGATCCGGCTGACGAGGCCCGAGCGCTCCGCCTCAGCGGCATCCATCATTCGCCCGGTGAGACACAGGTCCATCGCCTTGGATTTGCCGACCGCGCGCGTCAGCCGCTGCGTTCCGCCGATACCGGGGATGGTGCCGAGCGTGATCTCCGGCTGGCCGAATTTGGCGGTGTCCGCGGCAATAATGATGTCGCACATCATCGCCAGTTCGCAGCCGCCGCCGAGCGCATAGCCGCTGACGGCGGCGATGGTCGGCTTGCGGCATTTGGCGACCCGGTCGGCGCCAATCGCGATGAAATCGCTGGCGAACATGTCGATGAAGACTTTCGGCTGCATTTCCTTGATGTCGGCGCCAGCGGCGAAAGCCTTTTCGCCGCCAGCCAAAAGGATGCATCCGATTCCGTCGTCGGCTTCGAGATCATCCACCGCGGCGGCGATTTCGCGAAACACGCCGAAGGACAGCGCATTGAGCATCTTCGGTCGATTGAGCGTGATGATGCCAACCGCGCCTTTGCTTTCGACAATGATGTGTTCGAACGTGCTCATGGTCCACCCCGCGCTTGATTGCGCGGGCAATGTGCCCGCTAGCGGGATAGGCATCAAGTGGGGCCATTCGGACAGACCGTCATCCCCGCGTGAGCGCAATTGCGCCCACGCAGGGATGACGCCTCTACCGTCTACCCCATAAACATGCGTGCGGCCGAGGCCAGCGTCAGAAGTCCGCCGCAAGCCATAAAGATCTTCCCGATCAGGGAGGTCCGGTCCGAGGAGGAACTTTCGTCGCGGCTTTCCACCGCCGGGGCATCCGCTGCGGCGGTCGCCATCGTCGGCGCGGGTGGATCGCTTGCCGGCAGGGTGCGATCAATGTCGTTGAGCGCATCGGGGGGGACGACCGGGGCCTCAACGGCAGGCTGCTGCGCGTCAACCGGTTTATCTGCCGCGGCCTGCAGAATATCGCTGGCCCGCGCGGACATGGCCCTGGCGTTGCCGTCCGGCGTGTCGGCAGACGCCAACTGTGCATTGGCGTTGGCCACTGACGGCGAGATCGTCGTTGAAACACCGCCATCGGCGGCCGCGACTTCGGTTGCGTCAGCCTTCCTGGCGGGTGAGGATTTCAACGCCACCTTGCCGGAGTTGCGATTCGCGTGCCTTTTCCAATGGCGGGAGCCGTGTTTGGCGTATTTCTTGACCGCCACGAATTCCTCGGCACCACGGCCCGATTCCGTGCCTGCCGATTTCGAATCTGCGACCGCCTTGTCGTCTGCACCCGCCGCCACGGGTGATGGACCTGCGAAACATACAAAAAGCCCTGTGGCCAGTATCAATACTGGGCGCGCGCTGGTTTTAATGGTCATTTACAATCTCTCCACTGACCAGCCCCGAAAAAGCGAATGAGACCTCGGGGCATGTCCACAGCGGGGCAAAAAAATGGAATTTTCGCGCGAGCGCGGGCGAAAGCAGGGCGGCCACATTTCTGAAGCCACATTTCGCGACAATTCGGTCGAAATCTTCCGAACTTATCGGCGAGTGCCAGCCCGACCGATCGATGTTATGAGCCTGCGCGTGTCCTGACCTTGAGCTGCAGATCACGATCTCGTGATCGAAGCTGCGTAACAAATTGAAAGATTGACCGAATTGCAGTGTGGGAGCGCGCGTGCGCGAACGTGACGAAGAATGGACCGATCTGATGCGGTCGGCCATTTCGGGCGACAGTGCAGCGTATCACCGTCTGCTCAAGGCCGTCACGCCGGTGTTGAGGGCCGCGGCGCGCCGCGGTCTGGCGCGGGCAGGGCAACCCGTCGATCAATCCGAGGACATCGTGCAGGACATTTTGTTGGCGGTGCATCTGAAGCGGCATACTTGGGACGTCAATGCGCCGTTCGCGCCGTGGCTGTTTGCGATCGCTCGCAACAAGCTGATCGATTCGCTGCGCCGCCGCGGCCGGCGGGTTTTCGTCAACATCGACGATTTCGCCGAGACGATCCCGGGGGAACCTGCCGCGGAGACCGCGTCTGCGAACGAGGTTGCGGCCCAGCTTCAGTCGCTGCCGGCGCGTCAGCGCGACGTATTGCAGGCGATCGCGGTCGACAGCGCATCAATCAAGGATACGGCCGCGAAATTTGCGATGAGCGAGGGCGCGGTCCGGGTGGCGCTGCATCGCGGGCTTGCCAGTCTCACCGCCAAATTGCGGGAGCAGTGAGAATGGAAACCGATCAGCTGATTCGAAGCCTCGCCGCCGATAACGCGCACCGCGCGCATCCGGTCGGGCTCGTGCTGGCGCTGGCACTGCTGGCCGCGGCGCCGGTTTCGGTGGCGATGTTCTTTGTCGGGTTGGGCGTCAGACCGGATGTCATGACCGCGATGCGCAATCCATTTTTCGACCTGAAATTTCTGGTCACGCTGGCGCTGGCGATCTCGGCCATCGCCGTCAGTCTGCATTTGTCGCGGCCGGAAGCCTCGCTGCGCGGCTGGGCGTGGCTGCTGCTGATCCCGGCAGGACTCCTCGTCGCCGGGGTCGCCGGCGAGATGATGATGCCGCAGCGGCTGCCCATGATGACGCGTGCGGTCGGCGGCAATTCGCGGGTTTGTCTGACAGCTATTCCGCTGATGTCGTTGCCGCTGTTGGCGGCGGCGCTGATCGGGTTGCGTCATGGCGCGCCAACACGGCCCGCGATCGCCGGCGCGATCGCCGGCCTGTTGTCGGCGGGGTTGGCCGCGACGCTGTACGCATCGCACTGCACCGACGATTCACCGCTGTTCGTGGCGACCTGGTACACGATGGCCACCGCTCTGGTCACCGCCGTCGGCGCGTTGGCGGGATCGAGATTGCTGCGGTTTTAGCCTCACGCCGCCCCGGCGTTCGCCGGAACGGCATCGAGCCCGTTCACGCCGCCGACACCGCGGCGGTCTGCTGCATGCGGTGGAAGCGCAGCACCTGCTGCGCGGTCGAGGACCGCAGCCGTTCGTAGGTGGCCTTGCATGCCGCAAGATCGGACCGGTCCGTGCCTGAGAGATCGTCGCGCAGGTTGATGATGGCCTGGACGGTCGGCCACGACATCCCCGAGACCTTTGCCAGGATCATGACGCCCTCGGCGCGGCTCTCCACCATCATATTCTCTGCAGTCGACACCGATACGTTGGCGAGCGCCGCGATCGCGGCATTGGCTTCGTCGAATTTTCCGGCCTCGGCAAACGCCGCCACCTGATGCTCGTCGAGCCGGCCGTCCTCGTATAACGACTTCACGAGCGCGTGGGCGATGGCGGTTTCCTGGGTGATGGCCGAGGGCGCGGAGCGCGCGAGTCGCGTCGCCTCCTGCACTGCGGTGGGAATGTCACCTGCCTGCTGCGGGTTGGCGGCCTCGAGCCGCGCCCGCGCCGTCGCGGAGGCTCTTGCTATCAGCTTCAGATAGACATGCCGCGGAATCGTCGGACGCATGCCGAGACAGGTTGCAAGGTCGTCATCGCCTTCGGCGCGATTGACCAGCCGATTGAAGCCGCGCTCGGAAAATTCCGCGCCGGGATTGTTGACGGTGCTCTGGATCACCTCGTCGTTGCCGCGCAACACGAGCACGTCGGTCACCGCGCGGCTCAGCACCCTTCGTATCGAAATCGCCATCAAATGCGCCTGGCTCTTGTTGCGCGCGGTTTCGATCAGCGTGTCATCGTCGAGCCGCTCCGATCGGGACAGCACCGGAGCTGCGACCTCGATCAGGTCATCGAACGCCAGCGCGCGAACAGTGAGCGGCGGCGCCGTGTCTATCGGAGCCAGACGATTGGCGAGCAGCGCCTTGGCGGCGGTCTCGATGTGATCCGTCAGGCACTGGAAAACGTCGTCGAACAGCGCGATCTGTTCGTCCGAAAAATCCACCGCGCCGCTGATGAAAAGATCGGTCACCCGGCGCAGGGTTTCGACCCGGCGCGCCACGGTTCCGTGCGCCAGCGTGGTCTGTAATTCGTCGAGCAGACTTTCGGAAGTGGAGGCGGGTTTCGAACTCATGACTCTATCCTGGAGCATTCGGACATTTTCAGACCGGCGACGGTTTCTTCGTCGCTGGAAACGGAAGTGGTCGGATCAGGCGCTGGCAATGCGGTTGCGCCCTTGTGCCTTGGCTGCGTAAAGCGCGCGGTCGGCGCGTGCGAGAAATGTATCGGGGGTCTCATCCGGTTTCAGCGTCGCGACGCCCGCGGAAATCGTTACCTGCATGCCGGGCGAGAACGCGCTCCAGTCGAGGTCGGCGATGATCGCCCGCAGCCGGTCCAGAGTTCGCACCGCTTCGCCATCGGGAGTATCGGGAAGCACCAGCAGGAATTCCTCGCCGCCATAGCGGCCAAACTTGTCGATGTGACGGATGTTCGCGAACACCGTGATGGCGAATGTCCTGAGTACTTCGTCGCCCGTGGGATGGCCGTAGGCGTCATTGACGCGCTTGAACCAGTCGAGATCGATCAGCGCGATCGTGCAGGGCGTATTGCTGCGTTGGGCGCGGGCAATCTCGTCATCCAGCATCCGCATGATGCAGCGGCGATTGAACGAGCCGGTGAGCTCGTCGAGCTCGGCGAGCTCTTCGATTCGCTGATAGGCCTCGCTGAGTTCGACACCGCGCTTGTGGAGCCGCTTGCGCATCGAGTCGCCGTAAAGCCCGACGAAGGCGCATTGTCCGATCGTGAGAACGAAGCACAGTACCGCGGCGAGGCGCTCGGAGGTCGTGGCCACCGGCAGCCCGATGGGAATCTGGGTCACCAGGAAAATCGGGGCCACGCCGACTGTCGTCAAAGTCCATGCGACCGCAGCCTGACGTGACGTCATCTGCAACGCGGCGACGCCGAAAACAAGAAACAGCACGTTGAGAAAAGCATAGCCAATCTGGGGCGCAGCCAGCAGAAATCCAAGCTGGATCGCGACGTGACCGCCGACTTGAAAAACCGTGAGATAATGATCTTCAAAACGATCGTTGACGTGAGTTTCGGACAGAAGGGCAAAGATGCCAATCAGCGTAATGCCGCACAGGAGAAAGGCCGTGGGCAGGAGCGTCGGAATCGTGCCGGCATGGACATAGATCAACAGGACGGTCGCGCCGAGCGCATAGCTTGCGACCTGCATCGCCAAGGTATGCCGGCGATGCGCCAGACGGCGCTTTAACAGATGCAGCGGTAGGCTATCGGCAAGCGCGACTGGCCCGCCAGAGCCCTGACCTTGAAGCGATGAGGCTGCGCTGATCATGTCCGCCGTCGTGGAATGCATCTGGCGGAACTTTAGGGAGAAAAGCCTTTAGGTTTGGTATCTTTTCAGTGCCGGACCTTGGCCGTTCAACGTCGCAACAGCCTTGTTTCGCAATGGGAATTAGGCGGATAAGGATAGCGTGACGCTGTGGGCCGTTGCGCGGGGCCGGCGGAGGCAGACGGTTGGAAGGGGTGTTTTGCCCGCCCAGCCTTGGTAAGGTAGCGGACAACCGCGGCGTGAAGAAAGTATTTCGGTGTTATGATACCAATTCCGCGATTTTGTTCGTTCCCGCGCCATCAAGGGTTGGAAAGTCTGTGCGATACATCACAGATGCGGGCGAACTATTGCAACAATTTGCAGAATTTTGCCTTTCACATCGAACCAGCAGCCGCCCCAATCCGACCAATCTTGCGAGACGGCCATTGAGTGCGACACAGGCGGCTTCGGACAACGTCCTGATCGCTCGGATCGCTCAAGGCGACCGGCTCGCCATGCAGGTGCTGTACGGTAGGCACCATGTCAGGGTGTTTCGCTTCGGGTTTCGGCTTGTGCGGGACGAACAGGTTGCGGAAGACCTCATCAGCGAGGTTTTTCTCGATGTGTGGCGCCAGGCTGGCAAGTTCGAAGGCCGATCGGCCGTTTCCACCTGGCTCCTGGCGATTACGCGATTCAAGGCTCTGTCTGCGCTCCGCCGCAGGAAGGACGTTGAACTGGACGACGAGGCCGCCAATGCGATCGAGGATACTTCCGATGATCCGGAAGTGGCGGCGCAGAAGAAGGATACCAGTAAAGCGTTGCGCAAGTGCCTGACTGCACTTTCGCCGGAGCACCGGGAGATCGTCGATCTCGTCTACTACCACGAGAAATCCGTGGAAGAAGTAGCTGAAATCGTCAGTATACCGGAGAACACCGTGAAGACGCGCTTGTTTTATGCGCGCAAAAAATTAGCCGAACTGCTCAAGGCAGCCGGTGTGGAGCGAGGTTGGCCATGATGGCGACAAGCAAAAAAATCCTGGAGCAAGAGCCCAGTGAAGTAGAAATGCTGTTGCCATGGCATGCGGCAGGCACCCTCAACGCGCGCGATGCCCGCCGCGTTGACGAAGCACTCGCCCGCGATCCCGGACTTGCGAGACAATACGCCGCGATCCAGGAAGAATACGCCGAAACCATTCATCTCAACGAAAGCCTCGGCGCGCCGTCCGCGCGCGCCATGCAGAAGCTGTTCGCGGCGATCGATGGAGAGCCGGCGCGCAAGCCGTCGGTGTCGTTCGACATCTCCGCCCGGATCGCCGGGTTTTTCGCGAAGCTCTCACCACGGACGCTGGCCTGGTCGGCGGGCCTGGGCGCGCTTCTGCTGCTATTGCAGGCTGGCGTGATCGGCGCGGTGCTGATGACGAAGCAGAACGCCTCGTTCCAGACGGCGTCGTTAAGTCCCAGTGCGCCAAGCCCCGGTGCGCCGATCACCCGCGCATTGGGACCGGAAGCGCCGCCGCCGCGCGCGCTGGTGCGGTTTGCGCCGGATGCACGCGTCGCCGACATCACGGCGTTGCTCGACAACTATCAAGCCTCGATCATCGACGGCGCCAAGGGCGGCCTGTTTCGGCTGCAATTCGCCAACAGAGCGATGGGCAGGGACGAATTTGCCGGCCTGATGCGCAAGCTGCAAAACGAGAAGATCGTCAGTCTCGCGGTAGATGCACAATAAGCCGCGCGACGGCGCATCGTCGATACCGCATAAACCCGAGGCCTCATGGTCCACGATCGTGCCAACTGGCGGAGTAAGACGCGACGCGCGGCGCTGGCATTGACCGTCGCGGCGTTGCCGTTTGCGTGTCTCGATGGCGCATCGGTTTATGCGCAAAGCATCATGCGCTCGCCGAACCTCAACATAGGGTCGCGGATTCCGAGTATCAATCCGAACATCGCAGGCAGAATCACACCCAACCTCAGGACGTATCCGGCCTGCAGCTACGCCTATCGCGACAGCAACGGCGAATGCTCGGATAAGCCGGTGTCATCGGCCGACGGCGGCGGCGGTTCAACGGGCAAAGGCAAGAACAAGAGTAAGCACAGCGGCCCGCTCAGTAAGCTTCCGCAGACAGTCCTCAATTCGCGCACGATCGCAGGCGAAATCGTGGCCGAGATCGACGGCTCGCTGTCCGACGCGCAGGCCGACGAGCTGGCGCGGCGTCATCGGCTCGAGCGCATCGGATCGCAGAACTTTCCGCTCATAGGCGCCACCATCGGCCTGTTCCGCATCGTTGACCGCAGGACGGTGGAGACGGTAGGCCGCGAACTCACAGCCGACGGCATTCGCTCGGTGCAGGCGAACTTCCGCTATGTGCTGCAGGACCAGCAGGCAGCATCGACCGAGGGCGATCCCGCCCAATATGCGCTTCTGAAACTTCGATTGCCCCAGGCGCATACGCTGGCCCACGGCGCCAACGTCACCATCGCCGTTATCGATTCCGGAATCGACATTCGACATCCGGAACTTGCGAATGCGATTGCAGGCTCCTTTGATGCGCTCGGCAGCAAGGAAGGCCCGCATGTCCACGGCACCGGCATAGCCGGCACGATCGTGTCGCATGCGCGGCTGATGGGGAGCGCGCCGGCGGCGAGGATTTTGGCGATCCGCGCCTTCGGCGTGGCGGCGGGCGGCGCAGAAAGCACCTCATTCGTGATCCTGAAGGGGCTCGATTACGCGGCGGCTAACGGCGCACAGATCGTCAATATGAGCTTCGCCGGCCCGAAGGATGCCTTGATCGAACGCGGCATCGCCGCCACCGCCGCCAAGGGTATCGTGATGGTTGCCGCCGCCGGCAATGCCGGGGCGAAATCACCGCCACTATATCCCGCCGCCAATGCAAACGTGATTGCGGTCAGCGCCACCGATGCACAGGACAAACTGTTTGCGGCATCGAACCGCGGCGGCCATATCGCGGTCGCCGCCCCGGGCGTCGATATCTTCCTGCCGGCGCCCGATGAAAAGTACCAGATGACGTCCGGCACCTCGTTCTCCGCGGCATATGTCAGCGGCCTCGCCGCCCTGATGCTGGAGCGCAATCCTGCATTGAATCCGGGCGAAGTGCGCACGATCCTGATGAAAACAGCCCGCGATCTCGGTTCCCCCGGCCGCGATGACCTGTTCGGCGCTGGCGAAGCGGATGCCTTTGCGGCGGTCTCCGCCGTCGTCACCGCGCCGGCGGCGCCGGTTGCCGCGGTTTCGGGCACCCCCGCCGCTGAAAAAGTCGAGGTTCGTCAGGACGTTCCCTCGACCAGGGACTTGAGCCCGCCGGGTGCCGCCATGGCGTCCGACAAGTCGGCCGTTCGCGAAGCCCATCGCCCCGCCGCGCAATAATTTCAGCCTGGATGCCGCTCAAAAATAGTTGCCCAGAAGTTAAAAAAATTCGCGGGCCGTTTGAACGTTCGGCGACCCTCCCGCGACCTATATTTGTGGGAGCGGTAATCCCTCCCCATCGAGGCTGTATTCGGCGCGAGCGCCCATCCACCCCAAGCGCCTGTATAGCTTGACCCGTCCGGTTGTCCCCCCGGACGGGTCTTTCGTTTTGGCCGCATTTTCTGAGCAAAATCAGCCGCTAGCTTTGTGCTCCTCAAGCGCTCCTCGAAGGTCAGTCGCCGCAACCCCGTCATGCCGGGACGCGGCTTGACGTGAAGAGGCAGGAAAAACGCGGATTTGTATCCGCGCCAGCGTTCTGGCGGGGGCAGACCGCTGGACAACGCTGGAGTTTTCCACAGAATATCCTTGTCACGTCTAGGTGATTCGTCTCCCGTTGCGTCCGCGTCCGTTTTTCTCCTTACGGGCTGGTTTATGACACATCGAGCAGACGTGGCACGTGGCCGCGACGTTGTCGCGCGCTGGTGCGATTTTGCCGAACGGCGGCTGGAATATCTGACGGAACTGTTCGAAACCGGCCGCTGGCGTCGTTATCACACCGAGCGAGAATTTCTCGAGAATATCCAGGAGGCCAAAACCGCGGTCGAAACCTGGCGCGACCTGTTGACGCGCGAGGCCTCCCGCGACAACGCCGCCATCGACATGTCCTGGCTCCGCCGCAGCAGGGCCACCAGGGCGATGCAACCGCGCGGTCACATTTTAAGCGATCAGGTTCATCGGTTTCAGCCGCACTCGGTGCAGATCCCGGCCGAACCGCCGCCGCCATCAGATCGTTCGAACGTCGCGGAATCCGATCAATTTTGTTCGGGCGCAGCGCCGTCCGCGCCGGACAGAAACGCGCCGGTTAATAGGTCAGCCTTGGAAAACGCTGCGCTGGACATTGCCTCGCTCGCGCAACGCTATCCGCTGCTCCGCAACGTGATGTAAGGCACGCCAATTTCCTGGGACCAAACAGGTGGGCGGCGATGACGTGAGCCTATCTGCGCACCGCATTCGTCCCAATCACCACCTGGGCAAAATGTTGCGCGCCTGTGGCGGAAAGATCCGGTGTAATGGCGCGGGCGTGATCGAGCCCGACCACCGCGCCCCGCGGCGTTTCCGAGATCATGTTGTTGTTGACCAGCGCCGTGCCGGCGCCCGGCATCACCGACACGCCGACGCCGACAAAGGCGTTGCGGATCACGTTGCCGGTTATCACGACGTCGCGCAGATATTTGCCCCAGCCGGCGATGATCCCGAACGCCGGCGCGTTCTCGATCACGTTGCCGGTAACCGATGTGTCGGCCTCGACATAGATGCCGATGCCGGCATCGTCGTCGGGCGCGGTGCCGATCGGGCGCTTCTGCAACAGGTTGCGAATGATGTTGCCCTGTACGACCGCGATGCGTCCGCCCTCGTTGAAATTGCAGACTGAAACACCCAAAGCCGCGCCGTCCACGGTGTTGTTGGCGATCACCGCGCCCTCGAACGAAAACTCGGAATACAGCGCCACTTCGCGGACGTCGCTGACGCTATTGCCCGTGATCTGGATGTTGGACGCCGAATTGCCGCGCACGGCCGAATAATCGCAATTGCGGATACGGTTGCCGCGCACGATCACGTTGCCGGCCCGAAACGCGTTGATGGCGTTGCCGTATTGTCCGGAGCCGCCGGGGCCGGCCTTGATGTCCTCGATGCGGTTGTCGATCACCTGCGTGCCGTCGTCGCCGATGGCGGTGCGCAGGATTTCGATGCCGTTGTCGTTGGTCCCTTGAATGGTGTTGCGCGAAACCAGCAAACCCTGCGCGTCGAACGACACGATCGCCGTGGTGGCTGACTTGGTGATGATGTTGCCGCTGATGTCGCCGGAGACGTTCTCGAACCAGATGCCGTTGCCGCCGCTGCCGGTGATTTCGCAATCGGTGATACGGATGTCGCGTCCGCCAAGGCAATGCACCAGGCCTCGGCGATCCGGCAGCTTGATGCCGCCGCCATCCAGCGTGATGCCGGTGAGCCCAACGCTGTTGGTGCCTTCGCCTGACAGCATCGACGCACCGCCGATGAACATGAATTTGGTCGCGCCGCGCACGCCGACCAGTTGGGTGCCGCTTTGCAAGCGAAGCAGCCCGGTGCGATAGACGCCCGGCGGCAGCGCCAGGGGAGCCTGCGCGCGCGCGGCCTCGTCGATCGCCCGCTGCAAAACCTTGGTCTGATCGTCGACACTGCCAGGCCGGACGCCATAATGCGTGGCGTCGCGCCCGAACGCCGAGGTTGGCGGTGCAGCGCGAGCGGCGTCCGGCGACATCGCCACCGCGCCGGCAACGCCGGCTACGGAAGCTCCGATGAGATGGCGGCGATTGATGTGCATGATCGCGTCTCCGGCGGATACGCTTGACCCTTGTCCGCAACCTCTGAGTAACGCAAAAATGCGGCCGAGCGTGGCAAAGGCGAGGGCAGAACGGGGCGATTGTCGGGGGTAGGGTTAATCATTGAGCGAATTAACGTTCGCGACGTAGCCTCGTAGTTTCGTAGGGTGGGCAAAGGCGCGCTTGCGCCGTGCCCACCATTTCCAATGCAAATGAGATTGGTGGGCACGCTTCGCTTTGCCCACCCTACGAAACTACGAGGCCGACCGGCGTGGATCTTTCCCGCTCGGCTTGCCTCGTCAGTCTCACCATCTCCAGCAACATGGCTTCACCGGCATCGACCAGCTGTTCCAGCGTAACGCGGTGCGCCGCGTCCTTGCGTTGCGATGTGCCACCGCGCGCGAGCGGCGGCACATGCACGAAGGCGGCCAGGCGAGGGCCATCGCCAGCGTTCGCAGCCTCAATCGCGCGCCAGCTGAGATAGTTGCAGAGATAGCTTCCGGCATCGCGCGAGGCCCGTGCATCGACGCCGGTGCCGACGGCCGCACGCAGCAATTTGGCGGTGTGCGGACCGAACATCATGGCGTCGGCGCCACCCGCGATCGATCCCTTGCGCGCGCGCGTGCGATCGGCATCGGACCACAGCGTGGTGACGGCGTTGCGGGCGCGGGTTTCGATCCGGACGTGCGGCGTGCGGTCGGCGAGGCCGAACATCAGCAGCGCATGCGGACGATGCCGGGCGATGAGTTCGGGTAGTTCCCGATCGACCGTGCTGTAGGTGACATGGAAAATGTGGCCCGACAGTTCGACATCGCTGAACGCGGGACGGCGCAGGCGTAACAGCCGCGCCACCAGCGGCTGCGTCGGATTGTACGGCGCGCCGGGAAACGGACCAAAACCAGTGATGAGGATGCGGAGTTTATCGCTCAATTTGATCAAACCCTCTGCCCGTCATGCCCGCCACCGGGTCTCGCCTGCGGCAAGCCCGATGACAGGCTCCAGCGGGCATCCCGTAAACGCCGATGCGCATGTGCTTCTCGATCGCGGCTCTGGAATACTGGATCGTCCGCTTTCGCGGACGATGACGCTGCTGTTGGAACAGCACACTGGACTGAATCTCACCGCAGCATCTCCGCAATCTGCTCCGCCGCCAGCGCCGGCGTGATGCGGCCGTCGGCCACCTCGGCTTCGATCTTCTTCACTTTCGTTCGAATTGCCGGATCGGCGCGCAGCCGCGCCATCATCCGCTGCTCCAGCATCGACCACATCCACTTCACCTGCTGCTGTCGCCGTCGCGCGGCAAATTCGCCCGAGGCTTTCATCGCCGTGCGGTGATCGAGGATTTTCTGCCACAGCGTGTTGATGCCGGTGCCGGTCAACGCCGAATAGGTCAGGACCGGCGGATGCCAGTGCTCCGAGCGCGGGCTCAGGATATGCAGCGCGCCGCGATACTCGGCTGCGGCAAGGTTGGCGCGCTTGATGTTGTCGCCGTCGGCCTTGTTGACCGCGATCATGTCGGCAAGTTCGACCAGTCCCTTCTTGATGCCCTGCAACTCGTCGCCGGCGCCCGGCAGCATCAGCGCCAGGAAAAAATCGGTCATGTCGCAAACCGCGGTCTCGGATTGCCCGATGCCGACGGTCTCCACCAGCACCACGTCAAAGCCCGCGGCCTCGCACAACAGCATCGCTTCGCGGGTTTTCGCGGCGACCCCGCCGAGCGTGCCGGATGCCGGCGAGGGCCGGATGTAGGCGCCTTCGGAAGCGGACAGTCGCGCCATCCGCGTCTTGTCGCCGAGGATCGAGCCGCCGGTGCGGGCGGAGGAGGGGTCCACCGCGAGCACCGCGACCTTGTGCCCGCGTTCGATCAGGAACATCCCGAGCACGTCGATGGTGGTCGACTTGCCGACGCCGGGCGAGCCGGTAATGCCGACCCGGATCGCCTTGCCGGTGTCGGGCAGCAGCGCCTGCACCAGATCGCGCGCCGCGGCCTGGTGATCGGCGCGCCGGCTTTCGATCAGCGTGATCGCCCGCGCCAGCGCCGCGCGGCCTCCGGCGCGGAGGTTCTTTGCCAATGCTTTGATATCGATGGAGGCATTCTTTGGCGGGGTCATGCCTTGGTTTACAACGGCCGGACCCGACAGGCGAGGGGGGACGCGATCAGTGTGCACCGCTCACGTTCCGCATAACTTCCGGTCGTCCAGCAGCTTGCGCATCGGGCCATCCTTCAGGGCAGCGCATGCCGGGCGGGCGGTCGACCGCGCTTCTTCCGGACGGTCCCGGCTGATGGCGATGGCCAGCATGGCGCGCAGGCCAGTTCCAACTTGCGGGGTCAGGATCGAACGCCAGGCCCCTTCCTCGGCGAGACCGGCGCGCGCTTCTCGTTCCGCGCCGGCCGGATCGTTGGCATCCAGCAGATCGGCGGTTCTCAGGAAACGAGGCCGGGGATCGTGCGGGTATTGTGCGATCAACTCGGCCGCGTGGGCTCTCATGTCGGAGTTTGTCTTTGGAAATTTATCCGGGGGAATGAGCTGCGCGGTAAAGGCCGCGGCTTGGTAGCTTTGCAGGATGGATATGACCGGATAAGCCAACGCGAAAACCCCCGCGACCGCAATTGCCGCCGCGGCCTGCCGAAATCCTGGCGATACTTCGGTCTGCGACCAGACCCTCAGCATAACGAGACCGACGGCCACGCCGCCAATCGCACCCCCGAAATGTGCCGCGTAGTCGACCTTGTGGCCCTGCAGCGCGCTCGCCAGCGGCAGCAGCGACGGGATCAGGACGTAGATGGCGTTCATCTGCAGGCCGGTGCGGAGAGCGCCGGGAGGAAAATGCATGCTGATGACCAGCATGGCGGCAAACAGTCCCATGATCGCACCCGACGCGCCGACCGATACGATCGACGCCGGATTCAACACCAGCGACAATAGCGATCCACCGAGCGCGCCGACGGCGTATAGGGCGCCAAACCACGCGCGTCCGATCAGACTTTCGAGGGCGCGGCCCGCGAGGAACAATCCAACCGCATTCATCGCCAGATGGGCGGCGTCCACATGCAAGAACGGTGCGGATAACAGCCGATACCACTGGCCGGATTGCAGAACGAGCGACTGCGCCAGACCGCCAAAGGCCACCAGCGTGGCGATTGTCGGCTCCAGCATTTTCGTCCACGGACCGATGCCGTACACGATCTCGGCTGCAAATACCGCGAACAGGACCGCCAGGATTGCAGCGGTGAGGATGGGAAACGATGGTTGTGCCACCGCGATGACCGGTGGCGCTAGATTCCCATCGGCCTCGCGCGGCGCGGCAACGAGTTGCTCAACAAAGCCATGATAGACCCCCTTGGAGATCCATGTCCTGTCACTGTTCCACACCTCGCCCGACGCCGTGTCGACGATCATGGCGGAGGGGATGACCTTGGCTCTCAGAGACGATCGCTTGAAGAGCTTGAGCCGCTGTTGCTGATCAGTCGAGCCAGGACCGACTTCCATGATCCGGATAAAGACCGGCATCTTAGCGCTGTTTATTTTTCCGGTGTATTTCAGGCAGGTTTCACCGATCTGCCGGACTTCGTCGACGCCGAGACTGAAGGCCTCGTTGGGGTATGCCTCGCGATCGATCATGCAAAGGATGGTGAATGTATATCCATCCGATTGGGTGAGAACGATGTCGCTGACGGCGGCGAGTTTTTGAACTTCGGGAACGCTCGCAAGCTCGAAGCCTTTTTTGGCGATAAATTGCTTCGCCAGATAGATGCAAAATGTTTCGGGTGGAATTTCCGACGTGCCGAAATCGGGTGGTGTCGGATCGGTCGATGTCATGTGAAGTCTCAGGTCGGCATTCAGAGATTTGAGAAGCGTGCCACGCTTTGGTTGCTCGGTCCATGCGGTTGGCGCGTTCGACTCAGCTTTCAGACAAACAATTCCAGTTGCAACTTCACGATCTCGCGACGCGACGCGCCCGAGTTGTGCATTTAATCTTTCGCCCTCTTAGTGTCCGTCCGGAATCTTATTGAATCGCTCGAATCGTTTGTGATTCAAGAGTGGTGGCCTGATTCGAAGGAGGTCACCGATGTGGACGAGCAAGAACCGCCAGCGCTCCGA
>Ga0193726_1000637_pt1 | contig 34718 bp, 38 predicted proteins | sample H2c1metaG_FD_144928 | JGI IMG/M metagenome (GOLD analysis project Ga0193726, IMG submission 144928) | Soil microbial communities from a riparian zone of the East river system, Colorado, United States - H2c1 | ecosystem: Environmental > Terrestrial > Soil > Riparian zone | place: USA: East River... | reverse complement strand
ATTTCGGTTGGTTTGGGTAGCAGACAGCGAACCCGAACTGCGATGCGCTGAATGTGCCCCCAATTTAAAACTCCACCCCGAACTGGACCCTGACCGCTCGATTACATTTTTGTCATTTTTCCGGCCCGCCGTCGCCCAGGCCCGACACCCGCCGCCAGGCTCAGGCGATCAGGATCTGCGGTTCGGCGGCAGTGCGCGCCTCGATGCGTCCGATCCGGAACGCCGATTCGCCCGCGCCCGCGAGCGAGCGCATCGCAGTCTCGGCATCTTCGGCGGCAACGACTATCGCCATGCCGATGCCGCAGTTGAACACGCGGTGCATCTCGCTCTGTGCGACCTCGCCCTCACGCTGCAGCCATTCGAACAGCGGCGGCATGCGCCAGGACGAGCGGGCAATCACGGCCTTGACTGTCGCGGGCAGCATGCGCGGAACATTCTCCACCAGCCCGCCGCCCGTGATATGCGCCATGCCTTTGACCTTGAGCTGCCGCATCAAGGCGAGCATCGGCTTGACGTAGATTCGCGTGGGCGCGAGCAGCGCCGCCCCCAGGCTTGTGCCGTGAAAATCCGCGCGAAGATCGGGTTTCGTCCGCTCCAGGATCTTGCGAACGAGCGAGTAGCCGTTGGAATGCGCGCCGCTCGATGCGAGGCCGAGCACGGCGTCGCCCGGCGCGATGTCGCGACCGTCGACGATCGCGCTTTTCTCGACGACGCCGACCGCGAAGCCGGCGAGGTCGTATTCGCCCTCCGCGTACATCCCCGGCATCTCGGCCGTCTCCCCGCCGATGAGCGCGCAGCCGGCGAGCTCGCAGCCGCGCGCGATGCCTTTGACGACGTCGGTCGCCGTCGCGACGTCCAGCCTGCCGCAGGCGAAGTAGTCGAGAAAGAACAGGGGCTCAGCGCCTTGCACCAGGATGTCGTTTACGCTCATCGCCACGAGGTCGATACCGACCGTGTCGTGCACCCCGAGCTGGAACGCAAGCTTGAGCTTGGTGCCGACGCCGTCGGTGCCCGACACCAGCACCGGCTCGCGGAATTTTTTCGAAATCTCGAAAAGCGCGCCGAAGCCGCCGATGCCCGCTAGCACTTCGGGACGCAGGGTTTTCCTTGCGAAGGGCTTGATCGCTTCGACCAGTGCGTCGCCGGCGTCGATGTCCACCCCGGCGTCGCGATAAGTGAGAGGGGTTCGGCTGGCCAAGGAAGGATGCGACTATGTGGATCTGATTGGGGGGATGGGAGCGTGCCCTTCGACACCCTGCTAGAGTTACGCGTTTTCGCCCCGGAATTTTAATCGAAATGCCCTCAGCCCGCCTCGCCGAACTGGAAAAGTGGTGGTGGCCCGCCCTCGGGCTGGCGATCCTCGTCCTTCTTTATTTTCTCTCGCCTATCCTCGCCCCGTTTCTGCTCGGGGCGATCCTCGCCTATATCTGCGATCCGCTGGTCGATTGGCTCGGCCGCAGGCACGCGCCCAGAACGCTCGCCGTCGTGCTGGTGATGCTGTTCCTCATCCTGCTCCTGGTACTGCTCGCGGTGATCGTGGTGCCGCTGTTCTACAAGGAAGTGAAGCTGCTCGCCGCGCGCCTGCCCGGCTATCTCGACCAGATCAACACCCACCTGATGCCCTGGCTGCAGAGCCGCTTCGGAATTGAAATGCAGGTCGACGCGGCGAGCATACGGCAACTCGTCGCCGACAGCCTGCAGGGGACCGAAGGGCTGGGGCTCAAGCTCCTGGAATCGCTCAAGATCGGCGGGCTCAACTTGATCGGTTTCGTCGTCAACCTCCTGCTCGTGCCCGTGGTGCTCTTCTATCTGATGCGCGACTGGAAGGGGCTGGTCGCGCGGGTCGACCGCTTTGTGCCGCGCCGCTGGCACGCGAAGGCGCGCGAGATATTCGTCGAGATCGACGCCGTGCTTGCCGAATTCCTGCGCGGCCAGCTCTCGGTGATCCTGGTCATGAGCGGGTTCTACACCGTGGGTCTGTGGTTCACGGGCCTCGAGTTCTATCTGCCGGTGGGCATCATCACCGGCATACTGGTGTTCATTCCCTTTGTCGGCGTGCTGACCGGCCTGGTGCTCGCCACGCTCGCCGCCCTGATGCAGTTCGGCGCGACCTGGGGCCTCGCCTGGGTGTGGATCGTGTTCGCAGCGGGCCAGTCGCTCGAAGGAATGCTCGTGACCCCGCTGCTCGTAGGCCAGCGCATCGGCCTGCATCCGGTGGCGGTGATCTTCGCGCTGCTCGCCTTCGGCCAGTTGTTCGGCTTTTTCGGCGTCCTGCTCGCGCTGCCCGCAAGCGCCGCGCTGCTGGTCGGCCTGCGCCATTTGCGCAGCCGCTACTACACCAGCACTTTCTACAAAAACTGATGCAGCAGCTGCTGCTCGAGCTCGCGCCGCCCGCGCCGCCCGCGCTGGAGAATTTCTCTCCCGGGAAAAACGGCGCGGCGCTCAAGGCCCTGCGGGGAGCGCTCGAAGGCGGCGAGCGTTTCGTCTTTCTCTGGGGCCCGAGCGGAAGCGGCAAGACGCACCTGCTGCGCGGATTTTCCGCGGCGGCCCGCGCGAACACGGCGGCCTATATATCTGCGTCGAATGCCGACTGGACCGGCACCGATGCGATCGAATTCGCCGCGGTCGACGATGTCGCTCGTCTCGACGACTCGGGACAGATCGCCCTGTTCGACCTGTGCAACCGGCTGCGCGGCTCGGGCGGTGCGCTCGCGGCAAGCGGGGAGGCGCCGCCCGCGCAACTCGCGCTGCGGGCGGATCTGCGCTCGCGCCTTGCATCGGGAATCGTCCTGCAGCTGCACCCCTTGAGCGATGAGGACAAGGCCGCGGCCCTGCACGGGCGCGCCGCCGCGCGCGGCATCGCCCTGGACGGGGAGCTGATCCGCTACCTCCTCACGCATTTCGATCGCGACATGGGCACGCAGATCACTGCGCTCGACGCGCTGGACAGGTATTCGCTGCAACGCAAGCGCCCGATCACCCTGCCGTTGCTGAAGGAAGCGCTGGGCTTGCTCGATACCGCCAGGCGTTGACGCGAGAGGACTCAGGACTTGGAACTGGCGCTCTTCGATCTCGACAACACGCTGCTCTCCGGAGACAGCGACTACGCGTGGGCGCAATTCCTGATCGAGCAGGGCGTGCTTGAGCGCGCCGCATACGAGGCGAAGAACGAACATTTTTTCCTCCAGTACAAGACGGGGAAGCTGGACATAAACGAGTTTCTCGATTTCCAGCTCGCTCCGCTCGCTCGCCATCCGCGCGAGAAGCTCGACGAGTGGCACGCCGAATTCATGCGGACCAAGATAAAACCCATGATCCAGGCGAAAGCGATCGAGCTCGTGCAGCTGCACCGCGGGCACGGCGACCTCTGCGCGATCGTCACCTCCACCAACACTTTCATCACCGCTCCGATCGCGCGCGAGTTCGGCGTCGATCACCTGCTCGCGACCGAGCTCGAGCTGCGCGACGGGAAGTTCACAGGCAAGCCCTCGGGAACGCCCCCTTTCCGCGAGGGCAAGGTGACGCGGCTCGCCGAATGGCTGGGGAGCCGGGGGCAGACGCTCGCGTCGTTTTCGTCGAGCTGGTTCTACAGCGACTCGATGAACGACCTGCCGCTCCTCGAGCGCGTGACGCAGCCGGTCGCGGTGGACCCCGACGAGACTCTGCGCCAGGTGGCGACGGGACGCGGCTGGCGGATCATGAGTTTGGAATGAAACCCGTCCCCGTCCTGGTCGTCGCGCTCGTTCCCGCAAGTCTTGCGCTGGCAATAGCATTCGGCAGCGTCCATCTCGGCGCGGCGCAGCTCACCGACGCGCTCCTCGGCCGCGGCGACGAGATCGCCCGCGAAATCGTCTGGGGCGTGCGCGCGCCCAGGGCGCTCGCGGCCTTCGCCTGCGGGGGGCTCCTCGCACTCGCCGGAGCGCTGCTTCAGGTGCTGCTGCGCAACCCTCTCGCCGATCCCACCATTCTGGGCGTCTCAGGCGGCGCCGCGACCGGCGCGCTCGCGGCGATGCTGCTCGGGGTCGGCGCGGCCGGCCTGAATCTCGCCGCGCTCGCCGGCGCCTCGATCGCCGCCGGTGCGGTCTTCGCGTTCTCCCTGGGACGCTCGGGATGGAACCCCTACCGGGTGCTGCTCACCGGCGTCGCGCTCGCCTCGGGATTCGGCGCCCTCGTGGGCATGATGCTCTCGCTCGCGCCTTCCCTCCAGGTACAGGGCATGCTTTTCTGGCTGCTCGGCGATCTCTCGCCCGCGCGCGACCCGAGCGCCGCGCTCGTCGTGCTCGCGGCGTGCGCCGCGCTCGCCTTTTCGCAGTCGGCCGCGCTCGATGTGCTGATTCTCGGCGAAGACAAGGCGCGCTCGCTCGGCATTGCGGTGAAGCGGCTCCAGACGATCGCGTTCGGCTGCGCGACGCTCGCGACCGTCGCCGCGGTCCTCCTCGGGGGCTCGATTGGATTCGTCGGGCTGGTGGTGCCGCATCTGCTGCGGCTCTCGGGCGTGCACCGCCACGCGCTTCTCTTGCCGCTCGCCGCCTGCCTGGGCGGAAGCCTGCTCGCGCTCGCCGACACGCTCGCCCGCACGGTAGCGGCGCCCGCCGAACTGCCGGTCGGGGTGGTCACCGCGATGATCGGGGTGCCGGTGCTGCTCTTTCTCCTCGCGAGATTACGCTGATGCTGAAAGCGGAGGGGCTTGCGATCTCAATGGGCGGACGCGAGCTCGTTCGCGCCTTCGATCTCTCGCTCGCCCCGGGAGAGTGCTGGGCCCTGCTCGGGCCCAACGGATCGGGCAAGACGAGCCTCATCCTCGCTCTCGCCGGTCTGCGCTCCCCGCAAGCCGGCACCATCGCGCTCGCCGGCGCCTCGCTCGGTACCTACCCCCGGAGCGAGGTCGCCCGGCGCATCGCAGTGCTGTTCCAGGACGAGGAAACCGATTTCTGGGGCAGCGCGTTCGACTACGTGATGCTCGGCCGCTATCCGCGCTCGAAGAGCGCCTGGGGCGCGGACGAAGAAGGCGCGGCGGCCGCGCACCGGTGCCTGGCCGAGCTCGATCTCTCCGATCGTGCGGGGCAAGCCTACCGCACGCTCTCCGGCGGGGAACGCCAGCGGGCGCGCATCGCGCAGGTCCTCGTGCAGGACGCGGAGATCCTGCTGCTCGATGAGCCGCTCCAGCACCTCGACCTGCGCCACCAGGCGCAGGTGATGCAAATGCTCTCCCGCTGCGCCGCGGACGGAAAAAGCGTGCTCGCGGCGCTGCACGAGCCCGGACACGCCGCGCTGCACTGCGGCTTTTCGGTTTTACTGTATGATGCGGGCCGAGCTCGCCTGGGACGCTCAAGCGACATGCTCACCCAAGCCAATCTAGAAGCGCTTTACCAGTGCCGGCTGGAGCCAGCCGGCACCAGGAGTTTCCTTCCCTCTTGATCAAGAAATTCATCCGGCGCGTTTTCCGGCTCGGCTCAGGCGCCGAACAGAGAGTCGTCACCCGGGAGCAGCACGGGATCGGCCGCGACGCGATCTCACAGGGCTCGCGCAAAGTCTGCGAGGGGCTGCAAGCCCAGGGCTACACGGCTTACGTCGTCGGCGGCGCGGTGCGCGACCTTCTGCTCGGTTCGAAGCCGAAGGACTACGACGTCGCGACCGACGCGTATCCCGAGGAAGTGCACAAGATCTTCCGGCGCTCGCGCATGATCGGCCGGCGCTTCAAGCTCGTGCACGTGATGTTCGGCGAGGAGACCGTGGAGGTCTCGACGTTCCGCTCGCGCAGCGCGTCGGAGACCGACGAGCACGGTCGCGTGGTGCGCGACAACATCTACGGCACGCGCGAGGACGACGCCATCCGGCGCGACTTCACCATCAACGCCCTGTACTACGATCCGGCGAGTGAGACCATCCTCGACTACCACAACGGCCTGAGAGACCTGCAGCGGAAATCCGTGCGCATCATCGGCGACGCGCGCGCACGCTACCGGGAAGACCCCTTGCGGATGCTGCGCGCCGTGCGCTTTGCCGCCAAGGCCGGGTTTTCCATCGACGAACGCACGCGAAAACCCATAAGCGAACTGGCTCCTCTGCTGGGAAACGTTCCTCCTTCGCGGGTCTACGAGGAAATGCAGAAGCTGCTGCTCTCCGGTCACGCGGCGACGGGCCTGCGCCAGCTCCGCAGCGAAGGCCTGCACCACGGCCTGCTGCCGCTGCTCGATGTCATTTTCGAGCAACCGATGGGCGAGCGTTTCGTCCGGCTCGCGCTCGAGCAGACCGACGCCCGGCTGCGCGCGGGCAAATCCGTATCGCCGGCATTCCTCTTCGCGGCGCTGTTGTGGCACGAAGTGCTCGCGGCGTGGAAGAAGGCCGAGCAGCGCGGACTTAAGCCTATCCCGGCGCTGTTCGAGGCGATGGATACCGTACTCGACATCCAGACCGACAAGCTCGCCATCCCGCGCCGCTTTACCGCGGTCATGAAGGAGATCTGGGCGCTGCAGCCGCGCCTGGAGCAGCGAAGCGGCCGCCGTCCCTTTGCCCTCCTCGCGCACGAGAGATTCCGGGCCGGATTCGACTTCCTCGTGCTGAGAAGCGCGAGCGGCGAGGCGCCTGCGGAACTCTCGCAATGGTGGGAAAAGTTTCAGCAGATCAACGAGGCCGAGCGCCAGGCGATGCTCATGGCGCCGCAGCCTGGTGAGCAGCGGCGCCGCAGGCGCCGCAGGCGCAAGAGCGCGTCCCCGCCGTCCGGCCCGGCACCGGCTTGAAGCGCGCCGGCCTCGCGGAAAATCCGATGACACCCGGCGCCCCGCGGGTTATTCTTTCGGGTTAGGTTCGCTGCAGATGGACCGCCTTCACCGCGTCACCCTGAGGAAAAATGAAACGGGTCTTGCTGGTGCATTTTTCGCAGACCGGGCAGCTTGCCCGCGTCGCGCGCCGCCTGGTGTCGCCGCTCGCCGGAGCAGGCGATGTGGTGCTCGTCGAAGAAGTCCTGCATCCGCGCAAGCCCTACCCGTTTCCCTGGCCGGCCTGGCGTTTTCTGGACGTGATGCCGGAGACGGTGCTGCTTGAGCCGCCCGAGCTCGAACCCCTGTCGGTGCGCGCGGAGGAAACTTTCGACCTCATCATCCTCGCCTATCAAGTGTGGTACCTCGCACCCTCGGGCCCGATCACGGCGTTTCTCAAGAGCGATGCGGGAAGGCGGCTGCTGCGCGGCCGGTCGGTGGTGACCGTCATCGCTTGCCGCAACATGTGGCTGCTTGCGCAGGAAACCGTCAAGCGGCTGATTCAGGAAGCCGGCGGGCGGCTGCGCGACAACGTGACCTTCATAGACGGAGGCAGCGCGCTCGCGACCTTCATCACGACGCCGCGGTGGGTCCTGACCGGGCGGCGCGATGCTTTCTGGGGATTGCCGGCCGCCGGTGTGGCCGAAGAGGAGATTGCGACTTCCGACCGGTTCGGCCGCGCGCTGCTCGCGGGACTGCGGGCGGACCGCGAGCGCAGCGATGAGCCCATGCTCACGGGCCTCGGAGCGGCGCGCGTCGACCCGCGGCTGATTTTCAGCGAGCGCGCGGCGCGGCGGGCGTTTTCGGTATGGTCGCGGGCCATTCGTCTGGGCGGTGCTCCCGGGTCGATCGGGCGATTGCCCCTGCTCGCGGCGTTCTGCGTCTATCTGGTCGCGATGATACTCACCGTCGTGCCGGCGAGCCTCGTCCTGCAACGGCTCACGCGTCCCCTCCTGGCGAGGCGCCTGCGATCGCTGCAGGCGTACTACGAGTTGCCGTCGGGGCACTGATGAGCAAGCCGAATCCGGGAACGAATCGCCAGACCGCTTACATCACGCGAAGCTCGGTTTGCCTTCCGAACGCTCCGGTCGAGAACGACCAGGTCGAGGCCATCCTCGGGCAGGTCGGCGAGCGCCCCTCGCGCGCGCGCCGCATCGTCCAGCGCAGCAACGGCATCCGCCGCCGCTACTACGTGATCGATCCGTCCACGGGAAAACCGAATTACACCAACGCCAGCCTCACGGCCGCCGCGATCAGGGGATTGGCCGGAAACGGCTTCGACCTCGACGATCTGGCGTGCCTCGCGTGCGGAACTTCCAATCCCGATCAGTTGATGCCCAACCATGCGGTCATGGTCCACGGCGAGCTCGGCGTGCCGGTGTGCGAGGTGGTCGCGACCGCGGGCGTGTGCGTTTCGGGCGCCACTGCGCTCAAGTACGGCTGGTTGTCGGTGATGTCGGGCGATGCGCGCAACGCGGTCGTGACCGGATCGGAAACCGCTTCGCTCGGCCTGCTCGCGCAGAATTATGGCGCCGAGCCGGTCAACGGCGCGCAGGTCCTGGAGGCAAGTCCCGAGCTCGCGTTCGAAAAGGATTTCCTGCGCTGGATGCTGTCCGACGGCGCGGGCGCCCTGCTGCTCGAGCCCGCCCCGCGCCCCGGGCTGAATCTGCGCGTCGAATGGGTGGACATTTTCTCGTACGCGCACCTGCTGCCGGCCTGCATGTACGTGGGCGCGGAAAAGCAGGCGGATGGCGCGCTGCGCGGCTGGATGCTCTATTCCGCGCGCGAACGCGAGGCGAGCTCGGTATTCGCGCTGAAGCAGGACGTGAGACTCCTCAACGAGGAAGTCATAGAACACACCCTGGTCAAGCCGCTCGCGCGTGTCATCGCGAACCGCGGGCTTTCCGCAGAAGATGTCGACTGGTTCCTGCCCCACTACTCGTCGGAGTACTTCCGCGCCCCGGTCTCAGGCGGACTTGCGCGCGCGGGGCTGCCGATTCCCCAGGAACGCTGGTTCACCAATCTCGAACGGGTGGGTAACGTCGGGTCGGCTTCGATCTACATCATGCTCGACGAACTGATCCAGAGCGGCCGCTTGCGCGACGGGCAGCACCTACTGTGCTGGGTTCCGGAGAGCGGACGCTTCTCGAGCGGCTTCATCTACCTCACCGTCGTCGCGCATGCGTGAGCGCGACGTGCCCCAGGAGGGCAACCGGACCCTCGCGGGCCATCGCAAGGCCGTCTACGCGATCGCCGAAGACGGCAAGTTGCGGCTGGTGCCCTCGCGCGGCTGGGAGGTCGAGGAGATCGTCACGCGCCAGGCGGTCGAGGATCTGGAGAGGCGCGCGAGCAAAGCGCGTGCACGTGCGCTCGCCGGCGAATCCTCGCCGCTCGAATACCACATGTATCGCGCGCGCATGGACGTCGAGCTCCTGTCGCAAACCACCGGCCTGTGGCGCTGGCGCGTGCGGCGCCATCTCAAGCCGGCGGTGTTCGCGCGCTTGCCGATCGCGCTGAGACTGCGTTACGCCGAGGCGCTGGGCATCTCGGTCGAGGCCTTGGGCAGAGCGGATTAGCGATGCCGGAAGCTTTCGTGCACGCGCACGCCTCGCATTGCGAGTCGGGCGTGATGTCATCGCTCCTGCGCCATCACGGCCTGCCCATTTCCGAGGCGATGGCTTTCGGGCTCGCCTCGGCCTTGTCCTTCGCCTATCTTCCCTTCGTCCGCATCAACGGCCTTCCGCTCGTGTCCTACCGCATGCCGCCGCGCGCCATCATCAAAGGCCTTGCGCGCAGCCTGGGCCTGGAGATTCGTTTCGAGACCTTCCGCTCGCCCTCCGCCGGCATGGAGCGGCTCGACGCGCTGCTGGCTTCCGGCGAACTGGTGGGGCTGCAGACTTCGGTGTTCTGGCTGCCGTATTTCCCGCCCGATCTGCGCTTTCATTTCAACGCGCACAACCTCCTGGTCTACGGACGGGAGGGCGGCGAATATCTGATCAGCGACCCGGTGGGGGAAACGGCGGTCCGTTGCGCGCGCGCGGATCTGGAAAGGGCGCGATTCGCCAAGGGGGCGCTCGCACCCAAGGGGCTGCTCTATTACCTCACCGCACGCCCGCTCGCGCCCGATTGGGTGCATCTCGGGAAGCGGGCGCTCGCGCGCACGGCTCGCATCATGCTCGCGCCCCTGCCCCTGGTCGGCGTGGTCGGAATGAAGATGCTCGCAAGGCAGCTCGAGCGCCTGCCGCTCGCCGACGGCGGAGAGTGGGCGCGCATGTACATCGGCAACATCGTGCGCATGCAGGAAGAGATCGGCACCGGCGGCGGCGGCTTCCGCTTTCTGTATGCGTCGTTCCTGCAGGAGCTGGCGGCCAAGACCGGCTACGCGGCGCTCGAAGGGCTCGCGTCGCGCCTGGTCGAGATCGGCGACCGCTGGCGCGAGTTCGCGCTCGCCGCGGCGCGCATGATTCGCGGCCGCGACGCGCTCTCCCCGCCGGCATTGGCGGAGCGCCTGCGCGCCCTGGCCGCCGACGAGAAACTTTTTTTCCAGAATCTGCGCACCGCCCAACGCGCATGGGCACGCTGAACGTCGAGGCCTTGTCGTTTCGCTATCCCGGCGGCGGCGATGCGGCGCTGGAGGACGTGACGCTCGCCATTCCGGCGGGCAGGATTTTCGGACTGCTCGGGCCGAACGGCGCGGGCAAGACCACGCTGATCTCGATTCTCGCGGGGCAGCTGCGCGGGGCGACCGGAAGCATCAGCGTCGGCGACGAGCCGCTCGAGGCCTTGCGCCGCCGGCAGCCGCACAACCTGGGGCTGGTGCCGCAGGAATTCGCGTTCTACCCCATGCTGACTTGCGCGGAAAATTTGCGCTTTTTCGGCGGTGTGCAAGGCCTGGGCGGGACGCGGCTCAAGGAAAGAATCGCCGCCGCCGCCGCGTTCGCGCGTATCGAGAACGTGCTCCGGCGCCGCGCGGGGCGGCTCTCGGGCGGCTTGAAGCGCCGTTTGAATCTCGCCATCGGCCTGCTCACAGAGCCGGAGATCCTGCTGCTCGATGAGCCGACCGTGGGGGTCGATCCGCAGTCGCGCGCCTTTCTGCTCGAGTCGATCCGCGCGCTTGCCGGAGCGGGTCGGACGATCGTCTACACCAGCCACTACATGGAAGAGGTCGAGGCGATCTGCGACCGGGTGGCGATCATCGACCACGGACGCGTGCTCGTTTCAGGCGCGCTCTCCGAAGTGATCCGCGGCGGCGCCGGCCTCCAGGAGCTCTTCATGCAACTGACCCACAGCTCGCTGCGCGACTGATGCGGCGCCTCCTTGCCTTGTGGGAGAAGGAATACCTCGCGCTTTCGCGCGACGTTCAGGGGCTCGCCGTCTTGTTCCTGATGCCGGCGGCGTTCATCGTGGTGATGTCGCTCGCCCTGAGCGACGTGTTCAAGGGCGGCGCCGCGCGCCAGACCGGGTTCGCCGTGATGGCGGCCGACCCCAAGCTCGCTGAGCGCCTCGCGCAGGGTTTGTCGGGTGACGGCTTTCGCGCGGCGACGGTGCCGGCGGACGAAGCCGCGGCGCGCGAAGGCGTGCGCCACGGAACGCCTTCGCTGGTACTCGTCGTACCGCGTGATTTCGAGCGCGCCCTGGCCGCACCCCTCGACGGGAAAAGCACGCCGCCTGAGCTTGCGGTCCTCGCCGATCCCGCCTTGCCGCCGCCGCAACTCCTCGCCTTCCAGCAGCGCGTTCTCGGCGTGGTACTGGGCCTGCGCGTATCGGCAATGATGCGCCGCGCCGGAATTCCCGCCAACGCGGACGCACTGGACCTGAAACACGCAGCGACCTTGAAGGTCGAAACGATAGGCGGCACCGGGCGGCCGTCCTCGGTACAGCAGAACGTGCCCGCGTGGCTCATCTTCGGAATGTTTTTCGTGGTGATGCCGATCTCCGCGCTCTTCATCGTGGAACGGCGCGAAGGCACGCTCGCGCGCCTGGTGAGCCAGCAGGTGCCGTTTTCGATGCTGCTCTTCGGCAAGGTAGGACCGTATTTCGTCATCAATCTCGCGCAAGCGGCGCTGATGCTGCTCGCCGGCCGGACGCTCGTGCCCTGGTTCGGCGGCGAGACGCTCGCGCTCCCGGCCCGCTGGGATTTGCTGGCCGCGGTCACCGCCAGCACCAGCCTCGCCGCGATCGGATGGGGGTTGCTCGTCGCAGTGAGTTCACGCACGCTCGAGCAGGCGACCGTGATCGGCGGCGTCGGCAATATTCTCGCCGCGGCCGTCGGCGGCATCATGGTGCCGCGCTTCGTGATGCCCGACTCCATGCAGAAGTTCTCCGAGGCCTCGCCCATGGCCTGGGCCCTGGACGGATTCCACGCGGTGATCCTGCGCCAGGGCGGCGCAGGCGACATCGCCGCGCCCTGCGCGAAGCTGCTCGCGCTCGCGGCCGCGCTGTTTGCCGTCGCGCTGTGGGTGCACCACCGGCGCCGCGTCCTGACTTCCGTGCAATGACGACTCGCGATGCAATGATTGCGGAGCTGACAGCGCTGATCCTCGAGGCGACGGAGAAGGTGCCGGTCGCGCCGGCCTTGTCGCCGGAGGAGCCGATTTTCGGCACCGGGACGCGGCTCGCGCTCGATTCCCTGGACGCTCTGCAGGTGTCCATGGCCCTGCAGAAGCGCTACGGCGTGCGCCTCGCCGACAGCAAGGAGACGCGGCGCATCCTCGCCTGCGTGGGAAATCTCGCGGATTACCTGCTGCAAAAACGCGCATGACCGGAGCCTTCGTGCGCGCGACCGCGCTCGCGAGCGCGCTCGGACCGGATCTGGACTCGGCGGTGGAGCGGCTCGCGGGCGCGCCCGCGGCGCCCTTACTTAACACGAAAACCGGCGGAGCCTGGCCCTATTTCCCCATTCCGGCCGCGGAAGGCGACTGGAGAAGACGCACCGAAGCCATCGCGCGCTCGGTGGCCGAGGACCTCAGGCGCAAGGCCGCGCTCGCGCCGGCGCAATGGGCGAACCTGCCCTGCATCGTCGGCTCGTCCTCCTTTTCCGTCGGCGCCTGGGACGATGGCGGCTGGGCGGCGATAGAACCGTCGTTCGAGTTTTCACGCAGACTCGCACAGGCGTTCGGGGTGCACGGTCCGGTGACTGCCGTCAGCACCACCTGCACCTCGGGCCTCGCCGCGCTCGACATCGCGCTCGGCCTGATCGCGGAACGTGAGTTCCTCGACGTGCTGGTGCTCGGCGTGGAGTTTTGCAATCGTCTGACCGTCGCCGGTTTCGCCGGGCTACAGCTCCTTTCGGCGAAGGCCGCGCGTCCCTGCGACCGCGACCGCGACGGACTGGTGCTCGGCGAAGCGCTGGGCGCGATGCTCGTGTCCGCGACGCCCGCCCCGTGGCGCATCGCCGCGCTCGCCGCAGGGATGGACGCGGCGAGCATCACGGGTCCGTCGCCGGACGGCGCGGCGACTGCAAAGACGATGCGGGCCGCGATGGGCCGCGCGCAATGGGAAAGCACCGCGGTGGATCTGATCAAGCTGCAATCGGGCGGAGGTCCGCTCACCGACCTTGCCGAGGCGCGCGCGGTGCGCGAAGTGTTCGCCTCCGCGCCGAAGTCGGTATCGCTGAAGGGCGCGCTCGGCCACACTCTCGGAGCGAGCGGTCCCGCGGAGCTCGCACTGCTTCTCGCAAGCCTCGCGCGCGGGCACGTGCCCGCGACCTGGGGATTTGCGACGCAGGACGACGATCTCGGCCTCGCACCCTCGGGCAGCGACGGCGCGGGCGTGCGCCGCGTGCTCTTCAATCTCTCCGGCTTCGGCGGAAGCTTGATGAGCCTCGCGCTGGAAAAGGCCGGCTGAGCGTGTATTTGCTCGCGCCGACGGTCGTGCGCGTTGCGCCGGAGGATTTTCCGGCACGGATACGCGCGCGCTTCGCGGCCGAGCTGCGCCGCGCCGGACGCTTCGCCCAGCTCGGCCTGCTCGGCGCACAAGCCTGTCTCGATGCCGCGGGCGGCAACGGCCCGCTCGGAGTCCTGTGGGCCACCGGAATGGGATCGCTGCACGCCACGCGCGCCGCGCTCGACGAGGACCTCAAGCGCGGCGAGCCGGCGATGCCGTTTGCGTTCGTCGCAACCCAGCCGCATCTTGCGGGTGCGCTCCTCGCGCAACGCTCCTACCCGGTCACGCGCACCGCCTGCCTGTATCTCGCCCCGGGGGCCTGGACCTCGCTGCCGCAACTGGCGCAACACTGGTTCGACGAATGCGAGAGAGTCCTGGTCGGCTGGGTGGAGGAATCCGACGCGGCAGGCGCTGCGCACCGCAGCGACTGGTGCCTGCTTCACAAGACGCTCGTGCCCGGCGCCGTTCGCTGCGAACGGGTGCGCCGCCCGCAAAACGCGGCGGCCGCAACCGGGGAGGACTGGATTCCCCGCATCGCCGCCTGGCACGGCTCGGCCGACGCGCTCGTCCTGCGCGGTGGCGAGGACGCGTGGAGCTTCACGCCCGATGGCTGAGAAGACCCTCGCGACGAAAGCCTTCATAGGACTGGGCGCGAATCTCGGAGAGCCCGAAGCCCAGGTGCGCCGCGCTCTTGCCGCACTCGCCGATCTCCCAGGAACCCGCCTCGTCATCGCGTCCTCGTTTTACCGCAGCGCGCCGGTGGGTGTAGTCGCGCAGCCCGATTTCATCAATGCCGTCGCCGAAATCGAGACCACGCTGGGCGCGCGGGCACTGCTGGAGGCGCTGCTCGCCGCGGAGAGGCGCTTCGGCCGCAGGCGCGAATTTCCAGGCGCGCCGCGCACCCTCGACCTCGACCTCCTGCTCTACGGCGATCTCGTCATCGCCGAGCCGGAGCTTATCGTTCCCCATCCCCGCATGCACCAGCGCGCCTTCGTGCTCGCGCCGCTTGTCGAGATCGCGCCGGATATCGCGATTCCGGGCAAAGGCGGCGCAAAGGCGCTCCTCGCCGCCTGCTCAGACCAGAAAATAGAAAGATTGGATAGCCGATGAATACCAGCGTTCTTGCACAGACCGTCGGACTGCTCGCGCTCTCGAACATATTCATGACCTTCGCCTGGTACGCGCACCTGAAGGAGCTCTCCTCCAAGCCCTGGTTCATCGCCGCGCTCGTTTCCTGGGGCGTGGCGCTGTTCGAATACCTGCTGCAGGTGCCGGCGAACCGCATCGGCTTCACCCAGTTCAGTCTCGCGCAGCTGAAGATCATCCAGGAGGCGGTCACCCTCGTCGTGTTCGTCCCGTTCGCGCTCTTCTACATGAACCAGCCGCTCAAGCTCGACTATCTGTGGGCTTCGCTGTGTATCATGGGCGCCGTCTATTTCATCTTCCGCGGATGAGCTGCCGTGCTTTTGTCGAAGTACCGCTATATCGTCGTCGAGGGCCCGATCGGCGTCGGCAAGACCAGCCTCGCCAGGCGGCTTGCCGAGCGGCTGCAGTCGGGCCTCCTGCTCGAGCATCCCGAGCAGAACCCGTTCCTGCCGCGCTTCTACCAGGACATGTCGCGTTTTGCGCTGCCGACGCAGTTGTTCTTCCTTTTCCAGCGGATCAGCCAGTTGCGCGAGCTCGCGCAGATGGATCTCTTCAACCGCGTCACGGTGAGCGATTTCCTGCTGGAGAAAGATCCGTTGTTCGCGAGGCTGACGCTTTCGGGCGACGAACTGCATCTGTATCAGCAGATCTTCGATGCGTTGAAGCCCCAGGCACCCAAGCCCGACCTCGTGATCTATCTGCAGGCGCAGCCGGCGACGCTGTACGAGCGGGTGCGCCGGCGCGGGGTAGAATTCGAGCGGCCGATCACCGGGGAATACCTCGCCTTGCTCGCCGACAGCTACAGCCGCTTCTTCTACCACTACAGCGGGAGTCCGGTTCTGATCGTCAACTCGGAGCGGCTCAATTTCGTGCGTCAGGAGGACGACCTCAAGCTGCTCATCGAGCGCGTCGGCGCGATGCGCGGCAACCGGGAATTCTTCAACTGGGGAGACTAGCTTGACCCGATTGTCCATCAAGGCGCTGCAAAAGCTGCGCGACGACGGCGAAAAAATCGCCATGCTGACCTGCTACGACGCGAGCTTCGCGGCGATGCTCGACGCCGCGGGCCTGGACAGCCTGCTGATCGGCGACTCGCTCGGCATGGTGCTGCAGGGGCACGACACCACGCTGCCGGTGACGCTCGCCGACATGGCCTATCACACGCGCAGCGTGGCCCGCGGCAGCAAGCGCGCCTTTCTCATCGCCGACATGCCCTTCGGCACCTACCAGGAATCGCCGCCGCAGGCGTTCCGCAGCGCGGCCGAATTGATGGCCGCGGGCGCGCAGATGGTGAAGCTCGAAGGCGGCGCGGAGTTCTCCGAGACGATACGGTTTCTCACGCAGCGCGGCGTGCCGGTGTGCGGGCATCTCGGCCTCACGCCGCAATCGGTGCACCACTTCGGCGGCTACCGCGTGCAGGGCAAAGGCGAGGACGCCGAGCAGAAGCTGATCGAGGACGCGGTCGAGCTGGAAGCCGCCGGCGCGGGCCTTCTGGTGCTAGAAGCAATCCCGGGGAAGCTCGGCGAGCAGGCGACGCAGCGCCTGCGCATCCCGACCATAGGCATAGGCGCGGGCCCCGGCTGCTCAGGCCAGGTGCTGGTGCTGCACGACATGCTCGACGTGTTTCCGGGAAAGAAGGCCCGCTTCGTGAGGAATTTCATGAAGGGTGCCTCCAGCATCGCCGACGCCGCCGAGCGCTACGCGCGCGCCGTCCGCGACGGCAGTTTTCCCGCCGAAGAACACAGTTTCTAGGTCGAGCATGGAAGTCATCACTTCAGTTAGGGATTTGCGCGAGCGCCTGCAGCGCGCGCCCGACAACGTCTTCGTGCCGACCATGGGCAATCTGCACGCGGGCCACATCCAGCTGATGCGCCTCGCGAAGCGGCGTGCGGCCTGCACGGTCGTCAGCATATTCGTCAACCGGATCCAGTTCGGACCGAAAGAGGATTTCGAGCGCTACCCGCGCACCCTGCAGGCCGATGCGGAGATGATGCGGGAGGTGGGCGTCGACGTCGTTTTCGCGCCGACCGAGACCGAGATCTATCCGGAGTCCCAGACCTTCGTGGTCGAGCCTTCCGACCTCCAGCACATTCTCGAGGGCGCGTTCCGGCCCGGCCACTTCCGCGGCGTCGCCACCGTCGTGCTCAAGCTTTTCAACATGGTCTCCCCGCGCACCGCCATCTTCGGCAAGAAGGACTACCAGCAGTACGTGGTATTGCGCGACATGGTGAAACAGCTCGCCTTGCCCGTGGAGATCATGCCCGCCGAAACGGTACGCGCCGAAGACGGGCTCGCGCTCAGCTCGAGGAACGCCTATCTTTCCGCCGTCGAACGGGCCGAGGCGCCGCGCCTGTTCCAGGCCTTGTGGGCCGTGAAAGCCGAACTGCTCGCCGGAAAACTGGATTTCCAGAGAATCGAGCTGCAGGCCATGGCGACTCTCGCGGCGAACGGCTGGCGTCCCGATTACGTTTCCGTGCGCCGGCAGGCCGACCTGCAGCCGCCCGGGGCCGACGACCGCGATCTGGTCGTGCTGGGCGCGGCCATGCTCGGGCGCACGCGGCTCATCGACAACGTGGAGGTTTCGCTTTGAGATCCGGGGCGGGAAATGAAAGAGCGGCCGCTCGGGCCGCTCTTCCACGAAAGTAGTGCGTCGGGGAGTAGTGCGTATCAGGAAGGATAAGGCTCCAGCATGAGTCTCTCGACCGAGCAGCCGAGCGCCTTGGCCAGTTTTTCCATCGCCTGCTCGTCCACGGAGATCGGCTGGAATTCTGCGCCGCCGCCCTTGCTGGCGATGAAGGCCTTGGCCGCGCTCTCCGAGGTCCAGACCACGACCGGATCGGGCGAGACCCCTGGCACCTGGACGCAGATCGGAACGCCGTCGGACTTGTACACGATCGCAAACATGGCCAGCCTCCTGTTACAGATGAAGCCATTGGAGCAGCCCGAGCCCTCCGCCCGGGCCTCGTCTCGGTGCCCCTGTCGCTCGCATTACTTTAACCCATGTTCCATGGAGCATCCAGTGGCGGAATCCACAATCGCATGAATTCCGAAGCGTCTACCGTGCTCGCCGCGCGCGCGCAGGACCGCGCCGTCGCGACGTGGCTGCTCGCGTGTTGCGCGCTGGTGTTCGCAATGGTGGTGGTCGGCGGCATCACGCGCCTCACGCACTCGGGCCTGTCGATCGTCGAATGGCAGCCGGTCGTGGGAACGCTGCCTCCGCTCGGCGACGCCGACTGGCAGGAAGCTTTCCAAAAATACCGGCAGACACCCGAATACCGGCAGGTCAATCCCGACATGAACCTCGCCGGATTCAAGAACATCTTCTGGTGGGAATACGTGCATCGGCTGCTGGGAAGATTCATCGGAGCGGCATTCCTGCTGCCCTTGCTGTGGTTCGCACTGCGCGGAAGAATTTCGCGCGGCCTGACCTGGAAGTTCGCCGGGATCTTGGCCCTGGGCGCGCTGCAGGGCGCGATGGGCTGGTACATGGTGCAGTCGGGACTCGCCGACGATCCGCGCGTATCGCAATACCGCCTGACGGCCCATCTGGGCATCGCCGTCCTGATCTACGCGGCGATGTTGTGGATCGCGCTCGATCTCCTGTTTCCCCGCGCGGTTCCGCGCGCGGCGCAGGGAGCGCCGCTGCGCCGGTTTGCAGCCGCTCTCGCCGCGCTCGTCTTCGTGATGGTGCTGTCCGGCGGCCTGGTGGCCGGCACGCGGGCGGGGTTCGCCTACAACAGCTTCCCGCTCATGAACGGGCAGGTCGTGCCGCCCGGCATTCTCGCGCTCGAACCCTGGTACCTCAATTTCTCGAGCAACCTGGCGACGGTGCAGTTCGATCACCGCCTGATCGCCTGGCTGCTCGCGTTCCTCGTGCCCTGGTTCTGGCTGCGCGTGGCTCGCGCGGCGGTGCCGCGGCGCGCGAAACTCTCGGCCCACCTGCTCCTTGGGGCGCTCGCGCTGCAGATCGCGCTGGGCATCGCGACCTTGGTGCTGAGAGTTCCCGTTCCCCTCGCCGCGGCGCATCAGGCCGGAGCCTTGCTCGTCTTCGGCGCGGCGCTCTTCGCCGCGCATGCGCTGCGCTAAGGCGCCTGCGCCTTCTATCCGTCCAGGTGCCTCGCACGCTCCGAGATGAGGGCGAATACGGCGTCGATCATGGGCGTGGCGATCCCCGCCATTCGGGCGAGTTCCACCACGGCGCCGACGATCGCGTCGGTCTCCAGAGGCCGGCGCTTTTCGACGTCCTGGTGCATGGAGATCCTGGCGCCTGCAAGTTTCCTTGCGATGTCGATGCGCTCCTCGACCGTCATCGGGATGCGCACGCCGTAGGCCTCGGCCACCCGCATCGCTTCTTCCATCAGCTTGCGGATCAGGGAAAGCAGCGCTTCGCTGCCGTGGATGTCGTTCATCTGGGCGAGGGCGAGCGCCGCCACCGGATTGTAAGAAACATTTCCGATCAGCTTGGTCCAGATCTCGACGCGGATGTCCGCGGCGAGCTTCGCTTCGAATGCCGCCGCGTTCATGGCCGCCGCGAGCCGCTCCGCGCGCGCGGATTTCGTGCGATCGGGCTCGCCGAGAATGAACACCCGGCCGGCGGTGTGGCGGATCACGCCGGGTTCGATCACCTCCGCCGCAGCGTGCACCACGCAGCCGAGGATGTGCCCGGGCTCGAGTGCCGCGAAAAACCCGCCCGCGGGATCGAGGCAGGCGACGGGCCGGCCGTCGAAGCGACCGCCCTCCCTGTAAAAATACCACCAGGGCAGACCGTTGATCGCCGGAACTACCGTGGTGTCGGGGCCGACGAGCGTCGCGAGACGCGGCAGCATCGTGCCAATCGAATAGGTCTTGAGGCAGATGAAGACCGCGTCCTGTACTCCGAAATCGGCGGGCTCCGACGACGCGCGCATCGGGTGGACCTCCGTCTTGCCTCCGGAAATCAGCGTCAGTCCCCGCCTGCGAATCGCCTCGAGATGAGCACCGCGGGCGATGAGCGACACCTCGTGCCCGGCCTTTGCAAGCCATGCTCCGGTCATCCCGCCCACGGCACCGGCTCCGACGACACAGATCTTCATGTCATCCAGCCGCCGGATTCAGGCCTTTGCCGGTTCCGCCGCGAGGATGAAATCCCGCACCGGGCCGATCTGATCTTCGCTCTTCAACCACGGCGCATGGCCGATTCCGGCGAATTCGACGAGCTCGACGTGCGGTCCGCGCTCCCGCATCCGCCTGGCGGTCGACTCGAGCAGCAGGTCGGACTTCGCGCCGCGCAGCACCAGGGTCGGGCATTTCACCGCATCCCAGATCTGCCACAGGTCGATGCCCAGCAGGAAATCGCTGCCGAATTCGATACCGGCGTCGCCGCCGCGGCGAAAGGCGCCCACGATCGCCGGGTCGCAGGCAAGCGTATAGGTGCCGCCTTCTGCGCGCCTCGAGCTGTATTCGGCGATGCGGCGCCACTGCTTGTCCTCCAGCGGACCGAACGGGGCGCAGGTCTCGCGAAGATGACGTTCGACTTCGTCGAGGTTCGCGAATCGGGCGCCGTCGCCGGTCGAGGCGATTTTGAGCCGCATCAGCGCGGGCCAGGGGACCAGCGGCCCGACGTCGTTCAGCACCAGGCGGCGAATCGGGGAACGGGCCTTGGCCGCGAGCATCATCCCAATGAGGCCGCCCATCGAGGTTCCGATCCAGTCGATTCGCTGCCCCTCGCCTGCTCCCTGGAGGCGGCGCAGGAGGGGAATCTTGTGGGGCGCTGCGGTGAGTCGGGCGAGCAGCGACGCGGCATCGGAGAGGTACTGCGTGAATCCGTAGTCTTCCTTGTGCTCGAGCCAGTCGCTGTCGCCGCGGCCGACGACATCCATGCACACCACACGGCACCCTTTGTCGGCGAGGTTCGCCGCGAGCTCGTCGAAATCGCGGCTGTTTCGCGTGAGGCCGTGGACGCACACGACGAGGTGCTGCCCGCCGGGATTTCCCCATTCGGCATACGCGACGCGGTGGAAGCCGTGAGGTCCGAGCGCGAGGAAGTGGTTCAGGCGCGGTTCTGTGGGCATGGGATGACGCGCCTCAAAATTTGTGGTGGCGGGAAGTTCATGTGCTTACCGGGAAGTTCATGTGGTGCCGGGAGAGAGAATCGAACTCTCATGGCCTCGCGGCCGCGGGATTTTGAGTCCCGTGCGTCTACCAATTCCGCCATCCCGGCTGGATACCGCGTGAAACCGCGTGCATTATAACGCCCGCGCGGCCATGAATCTTTCCATCGACGACTTCGACTACGAACTGCCGTCCGGGCTCATCGCTCAGCAGCCGAGCGAAACGCGCTCGGGGAGCCGGCTGCTCTGCGTCGGCACCGGGCCGATCGCCGACCGGCGCTTCGCCGAATTGCCGCGGCTGCTCGAGGCCGGAGATCTCCTCGTTTTCAACGACACCCGCGTGATCAAGGCGCGCCTCGCCGGCGAAAAAGAGAGCGGCGGGCGCGTGGAAGTGCTGATCGAGCGCGTGCTTTCGGAACACGAGGCGCTCGCGCAGGTGCGCGCGAGCAAGCCGCCGCGCCCGGGAAGCGCGATGCGCCTCGCGGATTCGATCGAGGTCCGCGTGCTGGCGCGCGAAGGGGAGTTCTATCGCCTGCGTTTCCCGGAAAGCGCCACGGTGTTCGATCTGCTCGAGCGCCATGGCAGCGTGCCGCTTCCGCCCTATGTTTCCCACGCGCCGCAAGCGGAAGACGAGCGCCGCTATCAAACGGTATACGCGCGCTCGGCCGGCGCCGTGGCGGCTCCGACCGCGGGCCTGCACTTCGACGAAGCGCTCCTTGCGTCGCTCGCGCAGCGCGGCGTCGAAGCCGCCTACGTGACGCTGCACGTCGGCGCGGGAACGTTCCAGCCGGTCCGCGTGAAAAATCTCGCGGAGCATCGCATGCACCGCGAGCGCTATGAAATTCCCGAAGTAACCGTCGCGGCGATTGAAGCGGCGAAGAAGCGCGGCGGCAGGATCGTCGCCGTCGGCACGACCACCGTGCGCTGCCTGGAAGCCTCTGCTGCGGAGCGCGGCGCGCCGACCGCGGGGAAAGCCGAGACCGATCTCTTCATCACGCCCGGATTCCAGTTCCGCGTCGTCGACCGCCTCGTCACCAACTTCCACCTGCCGAAATCGACCCTGCTCGTGCTGGTGTCGGCCTTTGCCGGAATCGAGCCCATACGGAACGCCTATCGGCACGCCGTCGAACAACGTTATCGCTTCTATTCCTACGGCGACGCGATGCTGGTTGATAAGATACCGGGATGAAATTCACCGTTCAATCGACTGACGCCGCAGCGCGCGCCGGGACTCTGGAACTGGCGCACGGAAAGGTCGAGACGCCGGTGTTCATGCCGGTAGGCACTTACGGCGCGGTAAAGGCCATGAGCCCGGCGGAGCTTGCCGAAAACGGCACGCGCATCGTCCTCGGCAACACCTTTCACCTGTGGCTGCGTCCCGGGCTCGAGGCGATCGCGGCGCACGGCGGGCTGCACCGCTTCATCGGCTGGAACGGGCCGATACTCACCGACTCGGGCGGCTATCAGGTGTTCAGCCTGGGCGAGTTGCGCAAGATCAGCGAGGAAGGCGTGCGCTTCGCCTCGCCCGTCAACGGCGACCGGCTGATGCTCACTCCCGAGGAATCGATGCGCATCCAGCGTGTGCTCGATGCCGACATCGTCATGGTGTTCGACGAGTGCACGCCTTATCCGGCGAGCGAACGCGACACCGAGGATTCGATGCGCCTTTCCCTGCGCTGGGCGGAGCGTTCCAAGCGTTCCCACGAAGGAAACCCGAACGCCCTGTTCGGTATCGTCCAGGGCGGGATGGTCGAGGATCTGCGCGACCAATCCCTTGCCGGACTGGAGAACATCGGTTTCGACGGTTACGCGATCGGCGGGCTTTCGGTGGGCGAACCCAAGCGCGACATGCGCCGGATCATGGCGCATACCACGGCGCGGCTCCCCGCCGGCAGGCCGCGCTACCTCATGGGCGTGGGCACGCCCGAGGACATCGTCGAGGCGGTCGCGGCGGGAATCGACATGTTCGACTGCGTGCTTCCCACGCGCAACGCCCGCAACGGCTGGCTGTTCACGCGCTTGGGCGACATCAAGATCCGCAACGCCCGCTACCGCGACGACATCCAGCCCCTGGACGGCGGTTGCCCGTGCTACACCTGCGCCAATTTCTCGCGCAGCTACCTGCACCACCTGCAGAAAATCAACGAGATTCTCGGCGCCCGGCTCAATACCCTGCACAACCTGCATTACTACCAGACCCTTATGCGCGAGCTGCGCGAGGCGATTCGCGCCGGGCGCCTGTCGGACACCATCGCGATGTTTCACGAGCAGAGAAGCGGGAAAACCGACTGAGCCGCGGTTTTCCGATGGTATACTGCCGCGCTTGCTGACATTGCATTGGAGACCCACGTGTTGATTTCCCCCGCATTTGCGCAGGGCATCCCGGCCGGCATTCCCGGCGCCGGCTACGAGCAGTTCTTCGTCATCATCGGCATGTTCGTCCTGCTGTATTTCCTGATGATCCGTCCGCAGATGAAACGGGCCAAGGAGCACAAGCAGATGACCGAAGCGCTGCAAAAAGGCGACGAGGTCATCACTTCGGGCGGCGTGCTCGGGAAAATCCTCAAGATCGGCGAAGCCTACGTGTCGATCGAGATCGCGCCCAATACCGAAGTGCAGGTTCAGAGGAGCGCGATCCAGACGCTCCTGCCCAAGGGCACGATCAAGTCGATCTAGCTCCAACTAAAAAAATCCGAACAATCCTCCGGGCGCCAGCGGTTTGACTTCTCCAGAGCTTCACAGATGAACCGCTATCCTCTATGGGTCTACGTCACCATCGCGGTGGCGCTCGTGCTCGGGGCGCTGTACACGCTGCCGAACTTCTTCGGCGAAGCGCCGGCGGTGCAGGTCTCCCCGGCCCGCGCGACGCTGAAAGTGGATACCGCGGTTCTCGGGCGCGTCGAGGAGACGCTCAAGAAAGCCGGAATCCAGCCGACGGGAATCTTCCTCGATCCCGCGGGCGTCAAGGTGCGGCTTGCCGATACGGACACCCAGCTCAAGGCGAAGGACCTTCTTGAGCGCACGCTCAATCCCGACGCCGCAAACCCCTCCTACACCGTCGCACTCAACTTGCTGCCGAATTCGCCCGGCTGGCTGACGGCGATTCATGCGCTTCCCATGTACCTCGGGCTCGACCTCCGCGGCGGGGTGCATTTTCTGCTGCAGGTGGACATGCGTGCGGCGCTCACCAAACGCGCCGAGAGCCTCGCGGGCGACGTGCGTACCCAGTTGCGCGACAAGAGCGTGCGTCACACCGGCATCGCGCGCGAAGGCAACAACATCGTCGTCCACTTCCGCGACACCGAGACCCGCGAAAAGGGGCGCGCCATCATCGCCGAGCAGCTCCCCGACCTGCAGCTCTCCGATGCCGGCACCGGCGCCGATCTGACCCTGGTCGCAGTTATCCGTCCCGAGGCGCAGAAGCGCACCCAGGAATTCGCGCTCAAGCAGAACATCCAGACGCTGCACAACCGCATCAACGAGCTGGGCGTCGCCGAGCCGGTGATCCAGCAGCAGGGATCGGACCGCGTCGTCGTGCAGCTGCCGGGCATCCAAGACCCGACCCGGGCCAAAGAGCTCCTCGGACGCACCGCGACCCTCGAAGTGCGGATGGTGGACGAGGACAACATGACCGGGGCGGCGCTCGCGGCGGCGCAAGCCGGTCAGGTGCCCTTCGGCGACGAGTTCTACGTCGAGAGGAACGGCCAGCCGCTGCTGGTGCGCAAGCAAGTCGTATTGACCGGCGACCGGCTGACCGATGCCCAGCCGGGCTTCGACAACCAGACCCAGGAACCCGCGGTCCACCTCACGCTCGACGCCACCGGAGCGCGAATCTTCAGGGACTACACGCGCGAGAACGTCGGCAAGCGCATGGCGATCCTGCTGATCGAGAAAGGCCGGGGCGAGGTCGTCACCGCGCCCGTGATCCGCACCGAGATCGGCGGCGGGCGCGTCCAGATCAGCGGAAGGATGAGCACCGTCGAGGCGAACGACGTCGCGCTCCTATTGCGCGCCGGAGCGCTCGCCGCGCCCATGGAGATCGTCGAGGAACGCACCGTGGGCCCGTCGCTGGGCGCGGACAACATCAAGAAGGGCTTCGATTCGACCATCTACGGCTTCGCCGCGCTGTCGCTCTTCATCATCGTCTACTACTCCCTGTTCGGAGTTTTCTCGACGCTCGCCCTGTGCTCCAATCTGCTGCTGCTCATCGCGCTCCTGTCCATGCTCCAGGCCACGCTCACGCTGCCCGGCATCGCCGCGATCGCGCTCACGCTCGGCATGGCGATCGACGCGAACGTCCTGATCAACGAGCGCGTGCGCGAGGAGCTGCGCGGCGGCGCCACGCCCCAGGCGGCAATCCATGCGGGCTACGAACGCGCCTTCAACACCATCCTCGATTCCAACGTGACGACGCTGATCGCGGGCCTGGCGCTCCTCATCTTCGGTTCCGGATCGGTGCGCGGCTTCGCCGTGGTGCACTGCCTGGGCATCCTCACCTCGATCTTCTCCTCGGTCGTGGTGAGCCGGAGCATGGTGAACCTCACCTATGGAACGCGCCGGAAGCTCGAGCGCGTGGCGATCGGCAATACCTCGTGGACATGAATTTCACGGAAATGAGCACGGTGCGTTGATGGAATTCTTCAAGATCCGCCGCGACATCCCGTTCATGCGCCACGCGCTGGCGTTCAACGTGGTGTCGCTCGTCACCTTCCTCGCGGCAGTGTTCTTCCTCTCCACCAAGGGGCTGAACTTCTCGATCGAATTCACCGGCGGCACCGTGATGGAGATCAACTACGAACACGCCGCGGAAGTCGACAATATCCGCAAGACACTGGATGCGCGCGGCTACAACGACTATTCGGTGCAGAATTTCGGCTCCTCGCGCGACGTGCTGATCCGCATGCCGCTCAAGCCGGGGAAGAACAGCGCCGATCTCTCCAAGGCCGTGATGGAAGGACTGACCGCGCAGGACAGTACCGCGACGCTGCGGCGGGTGGAGTTCGTCGGACCACAGGTCGGGCGCGAGCTCGCCGAGAACGGCGCCCTGGCCCTCCTCATCACTTCGCTCGGCATCGTCGGCTACCTCGCGCTGCGCTTCGAGTGGAAATTCGGCGTCGCGGCGATCATCGCCAACCTGCACGACGTGGTGATCATCCTCGGATTTTTTTCGCTGTTCCAGTGGGAGTTCTCGCTGCCGGTGCTTGCGGCCGTGCTCGCGGTGCTCGGCTACTCGGTGAACGAATCGGTGGTGATCGCCGACCGGATCCGCGAGAACTTCAGGAAGATGAGGAAAGCCTCGGTCACCGAGGTCATCGACAACGCCATCACCCGCACGATTTCCCGCACCATTATCACGCACGGCTGCACCCAGACCATGGTCACCTCGATGCTGGTCTTCGGGGGGCCCGCCCTGCACTACTTCGCGCTCGCGCTCACCATAGGCATTCTCTTCGGGATCTATTCCTCGGTGCTGGTCATGGCGCCCATCGTTCGCTGGCTCGGCATCGAGCGCGAGGATCTGGTGAAGCCGATCAAGGGAAAGAAGGAGGAGGCGGTGGTCTAGCCGTTCCCCGGTGCAGTATTCACCGGAATAAACCCCCGCCCCGCGCTGTTTATGGTTCCATGCGGCGAATGCTTTACAATGACGCCCGCATGCCCCTACAACTGAGGAGAATCGGATGAAGAAGAGCTTTCTATTGACCGGTCTGGCCCTGGCGCTGGGCGCGGGCTACACCGCTGCCGCTTTTGCCCAAGCCAAGCCGGAAGTGATGGTCAAGCAGCGCCAAGCTGCGATGACCCTTCAAGGCAAGTATTTCGGCCCGATGGCCGGCATGGCCGCGGGCAAGGTTCCGTACAACGCCGACACCGTCGCGTTCAACTCGGCCATGCTCGACGCCCTGAGCAGGATGCCCTGGGACGGGTTCGCCGACAGCACCAAGGACGCAGGCGTGAAAACCGCCGCCCTGCCGGCGATCTGGAGCGAACCGGCCAAGTTCAAGGAAGCCCAGGAAAACTTCCAGAACGCGGTTCAAAACCTCGTCAAGGTCAGCCGGGGCGGCGACGAAGCCACGCAAAAGACGGCGATCGGCGCGGTCGGCAAGACCTGCGGCGGCTGCCACCAGAATTTCCGCGAGAAGCAGAACTAAGACTGCTGTAGCCCAAAAGCTTGCCGTAGTCCGAAAAGCCCCGCTCCGGCGGGGTTTTTTCTTGCCTGATGCATAATGCGCGAAATGGCTAACGCACTCTCTTCCCTATTGCCGAAAGCGGGGGTACTACTCCTCGCCATTGCAGCCGGCAACGCCGCGGCGCAGGGCGATGCGAAACGCGGCGAATACCTGGCGAAAGCCGGCGGCTGTGTCGGTTGCCATACCGAAGAAAAGAAGGACGCGGTGACGTTTGCGGGTGGCCGCGCCCTGAAGACACCCTTCGGGACCTTCTTCGGTCCCAACATCACTCCGCACCCCGAGGCGGGACTCGGACGCTGGACCGAGGCCGATTTCGTCCGCGCGATGCGCCTGGGCGACCGCCCCGACGGCAAGAATTATTTCCCGGCGTTTCCCTACCCGTCGTTTACGAAAACCACCGACGCCGACCTGCGCGACCTGTGGGCCTTCCTGCGCACGCTCCCACCGAGCGCGCGCGCCAACCAGGAGCACGACCTTCGCTTTCCCTTCGGCTGGCGCTTCCTCGTGACTTTCTGGAAGTGGTTCTTCTTCACCCCCGGCCCTTTCACCGACCTCCCGGGACTCTCCGCCATCGCCAACCGCGGCGCGTACCTGGTGCAAGCGCTCGGCCACTGCGGCGAATGCCACACGCCGCGCAATTTCCTCGGCGCTCCGAAAATGAGCCACTTCCTCGCCGGCGGCAAAGGCCCGGACAACAAGAACGTCGCGAACCTCACGCCGACCGGTCTCAAGAGCATGAGCGACAAGGAACTGCAGGATTTCTTCGCGACCGGGGCCACCCCCGACGGCGACGTCCCCGACGAGGCGATGGGCGAGGTCATCACCAACACCACGAGCAAGCTCCTGCCCGCGGACGTCAACGCGGTGATTGCCTACCTGCGTTCGCTCGCGCCGATTCCGAACGAAAAGAAGTAAACCGGTAAACCGGGTAAACCGGCAAACCGGGTAAACCGGCAAACCGGGTAAACCGGCAAACCGGGGACAGACCACGGTTTTTCCGCCGTCGGTGCCGGAAGATTTGGCAACGACGACGTGAGCTACGGCCGTACCTGGCGCCAGGTGATGCTCGCGGAAGTCGGGAGCAAGCTCGATCTCTCCCGCGTGCATTTTCTCGGGCGCGTTCGTTACGGGACGTTCGTGAACGTCCTGCAAGTGTCTTCGGCGCACGTCCATCTACTGCAAGCTGGGCGTTCGAAACCGGGTCGACGCACTGCAGTGCACCTCCCTGGGCACCATCTCCGAAGGTATGGGACATGACACGAACGTGCTATATCAAGCTTTTGCCCGATGAGGTCAAATGATCGGGTCAGGTGAGCGAACGACGTCGAGCACAGCAACGATTACCTCGACGGCGGTGCCGATATCCCGGTCTGCCGAGTGAGGTAGGAGTGGATGATGAGGACCATCGTCGCGAGTCGAAGACTGACGGCGAAGAGTGGGGCTTAAACGCGACAACAACTGGAATGATCTGACTACATGTTTGGAGATTAGTCGGTGACTATGGATCGCACAAGAAGAGGTTTGCTGAAGAAACTGCGTAATTGGGTGGCTTTAATTGGGTTACTCGGTTTCGAGGAGGTCTGGAGCCAGATGAGTGAATTTCAGTTGCAAGAGCAATTCAAGGAGAAGATGCGGCGCGCCGTGGAGTTAGACACCCAAGCGGTTGAGCAACTCTATTCGACCAAGCAGGTGCGCGTGATCTTGGGCGCTCGCGAGTACGTCATCCCCGCCAATCATTTTGGACCGAAGGAAAAAGACGGCCTTGACACATTTGATGCGGGGAAAGTGGGTTACTTCGGTTTCTTCCTATTCTTGCCCGACTACAGCGGCTACACCAAGAAAAACTGGCGTGACAAGTTCGATCCCCGGCTGGTCAAGGTGTTACAGATCAAGATGGTGGACAAGAATGAAACCGTCTTTAACTCTGAACTCGGCTACCAGCGGGTCAATCCCGCTGGTTATGGCGAACCGAAGGCGCAGTTTCAAAATGCTCGGCGCGGATTGGAGGACAAGCCCTCATTGCGCGCCCATGGGCTGGAGGGCTATCGGCCGAAATACGGTACTTCTGACGTGACGTGGACGGGCACGAGATCGAACGGGGAATTCTTCTTCTTCACCTCCCACTTGGCACCGGGTGAGGCACCCAAACCGGGAACGTACCCGTTTTGTGATGTGCGCTACTACAGCGAGAAGGAAACCTCTTTATTGCTTATCGCTATTCGAACGACCACCTCGCCAAGTGGCGCGAGATCGACGACGCGATCTGGGCGAAACTGCACGGCTGGCAGGTCAAATAAATCACCTCAATCGGGGACCCGATCGTGGCGAACACCTTTGTACATATGGGTACATATGGTACATATGGTGGTACATATGGGGACGGACCACGGTTTCACCGCTTTCGCGGCCGGTGTCTGACTAGAATAATGCCTTCTCCCCGCCGGCGTGCCGGTTGGCGTCTTCGATCGGTCGCCCGGACTTTCCCGGCCCGGCACGGCGGCCGAGGGCAACCGCAATCTCTTTCCTGAACCGCTCGTTGCCGAGCGCGTAGCCCGCGTTGGCCGATGTACGGATTTCTTCCAGCTCGTGAGACTCCAACTCGTCGCGGAACAATTCGAGATAGGCGGCTCTCCGGCTCGATTCGTGCGCGCCGAGAGCAAGGAATCTGGAGTGCGGAGTGACAAGCGTGCTGCAATGCCCCAGCGCGTTCGCGGCAAAGCTCGACCAGCGGTACGCACCGGGAGCATCGACCATCCCGGCGCGCACGGGATTGAGCTCGATGTAGCGCTGGCAGCGCAGCAAATAAGTTTCGGTCTGAACGATGCTGGACCGGAAACGTCCCTCCCACAGCGTGCCGCTGCGTTCGTAGACGCGATTGACATATTGCACGTAACGCTGACCCAAGTGCTTCATCAGCAGCGATGCACCATCGGGCCGGGCCGGCGTTAGCAGCAGATGTACGTGGTTGGTCATCAGGACATAGGCGTGGATCGCGCACGTATAGCGCGCCGCCAGTTCCTCCAGATGGTGCAGGTAGCAACCGTAATCGTGATCGGAGAAAAAGCAGGAGCCGCGATTGTTCCCCCGCTGGATGATGTGCAGCGGGGCACCGGCAATTCGTAGGCGAGCGCGACGGGGCATGGTGGGTGCGTCGGATCCTCTTATTGCATCCTGTAACGCACTGGCGGCGATCACGCCGACAAACCGTGGTCTGTCCCCGGTTTTCGGCTCTCGCGGCGGATGCTGTAGAAGGTCCCCGCGAAAATCACCGCCGCGCCGAGCATGATGGGAAGCTCGAGCGGCTCGCCGTAGAACAGCATCCCCACCACCGCGATCAGCGGCAACCGCAGGAAATCGATCGGCACGACGACCATCGAGTCGGCGAGGCGGAAGGCGCGTGTCATGCAGTAGTGCGCGCTCAAGCCGACGACCCCGATCACGATCACCCAGGGAAGATCCCGGACTCCCGGCCAGACCCAATGAGGCAGCGCGGGAATCAGGCCGAGCGGCAGCTGGATCACCGCCATGTAGAAAAGAATGGCGAACGCCGAGTCCTGGCCCGAGAGGCGCTTGGTCGCGACCATGGTCGAGGCATAGGCAAAGGCCCCGAGCAGCATCACCAGCGCTGCGGGCTGGATCACCGCCACGCCCGGCCTGAGCATCACGAAAACGCCGGCGATCCCCAGCGAGAGCATCACTACCCTGCCCTGGTTCAGGCGCTCGCCCAGAAACAGCATGGCGAGCACCGCGGCCCACACCGGCATGGTGAACTCGATGGCGAAAACGGTGGCGAGCGGCAGCATCGAAATCGCGTACACCCAGGCGTACTGGCCGCCGAAGTGAAAGAAGTTGCGCAGCACGTGCAGCCCGAAGTGCCGCGTGCGCAGCGCCGCGAGACCGCGGCTCGGCAGGAGAAAGAGCAGGAACAGCAGCGACATGAAGCTCCGGATGAACAGGATCTCGAAGCTTTCCATCGAGTGCAGCAGTTCGCGCACCGACACTGCCATCAGCGAGAACGAGAGCAGCGCGCCTACCATCCACAGGGCACCGCGCAGCGCCACCGGTAGATTGCCAAAAACCGGGGACAGACCACGGTTATCGGAGCCGCGCGGTAAGGGAAAACCGTGGTCTGTCCCCGGTTTTCTCATCAGCCGCGCGCCGGAAAGTCGCCGCGCTCGAGCAGCCGCGACACGCCGTAGCCGAACACCAGTCCCCAGAACGGCGCACCGATGGAGAGAATCGGCACGTCGGCCACGGTGAGGAGAAAAGTGACCAGCGCGCCGAGCGCGAAGCGGTCCTTGAAGCTGACGCTGAAGGCGGTCTGCAGCACGCGCAGCATCGCGAGACCGGCGAGCGCCGCGATGAAGGCCTTCGGCGCAGCGAGCATAAGGCCGGTAAAGAAGGGCGCGAAGAGGCCGAAAGCCAGCGCGAGCAGGCCGACGAAAATCCCCGCGGTGTAGTGCCTGCGCTTTTCACCCGAGGAAGAGATGATCGCGTTCACCGGCCCGGTGAGGCAGGTCGAGACGCTGCCGACGAAAGCGGTGACGACCGAACCCGCACCGCAAGCGACCGCGATGGCGTCCACGGGCGGTGCATGCCCCGCGGAGCGCAGCACCGTGATGCCCTGCCCGTTCTGCACCACGAGCACGGTGATGGCGAGCGGCACGACCAGCTCGACCATCGCGCGCCAGGAAAACGCCGGCACGTAAAAATTTGGATGGACGAACGCCGTGACCTGCGGCGCGGCCTCGAACCGGCCGAGCGCGACGATCATGATGACGCCGACCGCGAGCGCACCGATCAGGGGCGGCGCGAGCCGCGCGAGCTTTTGCGAAGCACCGAGCGCGAGAAACGCCGCGGCCATGGGCGCAGCGATCCAGAAATCGTCGCGGATCGCGAAAACGAGATCCAGGCCGAATCTCAGGAACACCCCCGCCACCATGCCCATCACGATCGGCATCGGCACCGCTTCCATCGCGCGGCGCACCCAGCCGGAGAGGCCGAGCGCGAGCATGAGGAGACCCGTCGCGATATACGCGCCGATCACCTCCGCGTAGCTCAGGTGGCCGAGCGCCGGCCCGACGAGCACCGCTCCGGGGATCGTCCAGAAAAAAACCAGCGGCTGCCGGTAAATCCAGCAGAAGGCGATGCTGATAAGGCCGTTCACGAAAAACGCGCCGAAGATCCACGAAGACAGATCCGGGGGCGCGAGCCCGCCGCGCGTTCCGACCGCGAGGATGATCGCCACCGGCCCGGAGGCCGCGAAGAGGAACGCGACCAGGCCGTTCACGAAGTAGACGCCGCCGAAATCGGCGAGCGCCTGGCGCAAGACCGGGGACAGACCACGGTTTTCCCGTTTTCCGTTCATCCTTGGATACCCGCTGGCTGGAAAACCGTGGTCTGTCCCCGGTTTTAGACCTTGCGCGCGAGCTCGGCGGCCTTGCCGATATAGCCGGCGGGCGTGAGTGTCAGCAGCCTCGCCTTCTCCGCCTCCGGCAGCGCAAGGCCGCGGATGAACGCGCGCATCGCTTCGCCGTCCACGCGCTTGCCGCGCGTCAATGCCTTCAACTGCTCGTAGGGATCGGGAAGACCGAATCGCCGCATCACCGTCTGCACCGCCTCGCCGAGCACTTCCCAGTTCGCCTCGAGATCGGCGAGCATGCGCGAGGAATCGGCCTCCAGCTTGCCCAGGCCCTTGAGACAGGATTCGTACGCGAGCAGGCTGTGGCCGAAGGCGACGCCGACGTTCCTCAGCACCGTCGAGTCCGAGAGGTCGCGCTGCCAGCGCGATACCGGCAGCTTCTCCGAAAGATGCCGCAGCAGCGCATTCGCGATCCCGAGATTGCCCTCGGAGTTCTCGAAATCGATCGGATTGACCTTGTGCGGCATGGTGGAGGACCCGACTTCGCCGGCCTTCGTTTTCTGCTTGAAGTAGCCGAGGGAGACATATCCCCACAGGTCGCGGTCGAGATCGAGGAGCACGGTGTTGGCGCGCGCGATCGCGTCGAACTGCTCGGCGAAGCAGTCGTGCGGCTCGATCTGCGTCGTATGGGAATTGAATTCCAGGCCCAGCGACTCGACAAAGGCCTTTGCGAAGCGCTCCCAGTCGAAGTCCGGATACGCCGCGAGGTGCGCGTTGTAGTTGCCTACCGCGCCGTTGATCTTTCCGGCGAGGGATACCGCGGCGATCGAGCGCCGCGCGCGCCGCAGGCGGTGCACGACATTCGCAAGCTCCTTGCCGAGCGTCGTCGGCGAAGCGGGCTGGCCGTGCGTGCGCGCGAGCATGGACGCGTCGGCGAGCTGCCGGGCGAGCCCGGCAAGCGATTCGATCACGCGATCGAGCGCAGGCAGGAGCACCCGGTCGCGCCCGGCCTTCATCATCAGGCCGTAGGCGAGATTGTTGATGTCCTCCGAAGTGCAGGCGAAATGCACGAATCCGGCGACGCGCTCGCCCTCGGGATTTCCGGCGAGACGCTTCTTCAGCCAGTACTCGATCGCCTTGACGTCGTGGTTGGTCTCGGCCTCGATGGCCTTCACCTGCGCGGCGTCCTCCTCGGAAAACGCGGAGATGATCCGCTCGAGCTCGGCAGTCGTGTCCTTCGAGAAAGGCTTGATCTCGGCAATCGCGGACTCTGCGGCGAGCGCGAGCAGCCAGCGGATTTCTATCGTGATGCGGAAACGGAAGAGCGCCGATTCGCTGAAGCAGGTCCGGAGCGGCTCGAGTTGCTTGTGATAGCGTCCGTCCAGAGGGGATAATGCGCTCAGCGGTGACAACGACGGCATCGACGGAGCCTAGGTGGCGAACAGCGCCAATTTTAACATGCGGGTCAAAACCGCCGACTTCAGGCAGCTGCTCGCCGAAGTCCGCGCCTGCCGCATGTGCGAGGCGCACCTTCCCAATCCGCCCAGGCCCGTGCTGCGCGCGTGGCCGACGGCGCGCGTCCTGGTCGTCGGGCAGGCGCCGGGCAGGCGCGTACAGGAAAGCGGCATTCCCTGGAACGATCCTTCGGGCGATCTCTTGCGCGAGTGGCTGCAGATCGACCGCGACGCGTTCTACGACGAGCGCCGCGTCGCCATCATTCCCGCGGGCCTGTGCTATCCGGGCACGGGCGACTCGGGAGATCTTCCCCCGCGGCCCGAGTGCGCGCCGCACTGGCATCCCCGGCTGCGCGCGATGCTGCCGCGCATACGGCTGACGCTCCTCATCGGAAGTTACGCCCAGGCCTATTACCTCGGTCCGCGAAACAGGAAGACGCTTGCCGAAACCGTGCGCGCGCGAGACGAGTACCTGCCGGAGTTTTTCCCTCTGCCCCATCCCAGTCCGCGCAACCGCCTCTGGATGAAGAGGAACCCCTGGTTCGAGCGCGACGTGGTTCCTCAGCTTCGACGGCGTTTCAGGGCCTGCCTGCGGGACTAGAGCCCAGGCACTGGACGACCCGCGGGACTTCCGCGCACGGTTTGCGGCCCGAGGGATGTTAGAATGGCGTCCCTCTGCGGAGCCCGCCGGGATTCCGCTCAATTTCTTTGCAGGAAACATTTTCCGAAATGAAACTGATCGGCTCGCTCGCCAGTCCGTATACGCGCAAGGTGCGCATCGTGCTGGCGGAAAAGAAAATCGACTTCGAGTTCGAAATCGACAACCCGTGGAAGGCCGA
>Ga0193726_1000636_pt1 | contig 34746 bp, 35 predicted proteins | sample H2c1metaG_FD_144928 | JGI IMG/M metagenome (GOLD analysis project Ga0193726, IMG submission 144928) | Soil microbial communities from a riparian zone of the East river system, Colorado, United States - H2c1 | ecosystem: Environmental > Terrestrial > Soil > Riparian zone | place: USA: East River... | reverse complement strand
CGCGACATGATCATCTCGGGCGGCGTCAACATCTACCCGGCCGAGATCGAATCGGTGCTGATCCAGATGCCGGGCGTGCGCGACTGCGCGGTGTTCGGCATTCCCGACGAGGAATTCGGCGAGCAGATCTGCGCCTATGTCGAGCCGCAGGCGGGAGCCCCGCTGCAGGCCGCCGACGTCCGCGCCTATCTCGGCGGACATCTGGCGCGCTACAAGGTGCCGAAAGTGGTCGAGTTCATCCCGGCCTTGCCGCGCGAGGATTCGGGCAAGATCTTCAAACGCAAGCTGCGCGCCCCATATTGGGAGAAGATGGGCCGCAGCATCTGAAGGAAAGTCATGTCCGACGACGACGTCACCCTGTTCGGCAAGCTCAAGAACAAGCTTATAGACAGCAAGCAGAAGTGGGCCGAGGACGGCCGGCTGCTCACCGGCAAGACGGCCGCGCATACGCAGCGCCTGCCGCCCGGCCAGCGCCAGGTCGAGACCTGGCCGGTGCTCGATCTCGGCATCCAGCCCGACATCCCGACCCACGCCTGGCGGCTGTTCGTCGACGGCGAGGTCGAGAATCCCGTGACCTGGAAGTGGGGCGAGTTCACCGACCTGCCGAAGACCACGCTCACCACGGACATCCATTGCGTCACCGCCTGGTCGCGCTACGACAACAAGTGGGAGGGCGTGAGCGCGCGCGACCTGCTGGCGATCGTGAAGCCCAAGGCGCAAGCCAAGCACGTGATCTTCCATTCCTACGACACCTACACGACCAATGTGCCGCTGGCCGATTTCTCGGCCGACGACGTGCTGCTGGCGTGGAGCTGGAACGGCGAGCCGATCAGCCGGGAACATGGCGGCCCCTTGCGCGTCGTGATTCCCAAGCTCTATTTCTGGAAGAGCGCCAAGTGGATCAAGCGCGTCGAGTTCTCGGTGTTCGACAAGCCGGGCTTCTGGGAACTGCGCGGCTATCACAATTACGGCGATCCGTGGCTCGAGCAACGTTATGACGAGGAGACCTGACAATGGCGTCGGCGCACGATTTCACCTTCACGACCATCGACAACAAGCCGCTCGACATGAAGGACTTTGCCGGCAGGCCGGTGCTGGTGGTCAACGTGGCGTCGTACTGCGGATTCACGCCGCAATACGCCGACCTGGAGAAGCTGCATGAGACCTATGGCCCCCAGGGGCTGGTGGTGCTGGGCGTGCCGTCCAACGATTTCGGCGCGCAGGAGCCCAAGACGGAGCCGGAGATCGCCACGTTCTGCGAGACCATGTACGGCGTCAAATTCCCGCTGACCGCCAAGCAGAAGGTCGTCGGCATGGATGCGCACGGCCTCTATCAATGGATTTCCGGCGAAGCCGGCGAGGCCGCCGCGCCCAAGTGGAACTTCCACAAGTACCTGATCGGCAAGGACGGCAGCCTGAAAGGCGCCTGGCCGAGCCGCGTGCGGCCCGGCTCCAGCGAGATCACCAGCGCGATCGAGGCCGAGCTTTAGTCATGAGCGGAGCGCGTCTCGGACCGTCGTGAACACCGAATGAAACATCTCCGTCGTCAGTCGGCCGGTGTTCGTGTTGTAGCGCGAGCAGTGATAGCTGTCGGCCAGCGCCAGGCCGGTCGGCAGGGCGTGCAGTCTATTGTGAATGAAAGGGTAGGCGCCGGCCGGTCGGACGGTCAGGGCGCGCAGGATCTGGTCATGGGCGCCCTTGCCCAGGGCCACGATGACCCTGAGGTTGGGCATCATCGCCAGCTCGGCCTGCAGGAACGGCCGGCACTCGGTGAACTCGAGGGGCAACGGCTTGTTCTCGGGCGGCAGGCAGCGCACGGCATTGGCGATGCGGCAATCGACGAGATGCAGCCCGTCGTTCGGATCGGCGCGATAGGTGCCCTGGGCGAAGCCGAACTTCAGCAGGGTCGAATAGAGCAGGTCGCCGGCATAGTCGCCGGTGAAGGGCCGGCCGGTGCGGTTGGCGCCGCGCATGCCGGGCGCCAGCCCGACGATCAGGAGGCGCGCCTCGAGGTCGCCGAACGAGCGCACCGGCGCATTCTTCCAGTCGGGATATTGGCCCCTGAGCTCGTGCCGGAACGCGACGAGCCTTGGGCAGCGCGGACAGTCGAGCGACGGCTCTTCGAAACGCTGCGCAGCCACGGGTGCGGTGGGACTAGGCCGACCGCATCAGCGCTTCGGAGGGCGCATCGTCGAGCTCGCCGTCCTGGTCGCGCTGGGCGAATTGCGCGGCCACTGCGGGGCGCGGCGCGCGCTCCGACGGGCTGCGCGCGATCAGCGGCGCCAGCTCGGAGAGCTCGATGAAGTCGTCGGCCTGGCGGCGCAGCTCGTCGGCCACCATCGGCGGCGAGGATTTTATGGTGCTGACGACCGAGACGCGCAGGCCGCGGCGCTGCACAGCCTCGACCAGGCGGCGGAAGTCGCCGTCGCCGGAGAACAGGATCACATGGTCCAGATGCTCGGCCATCTCGAGCACGTCGATGGCAAGCTCGATGTCCATGTTGCCCTTGATCTTGCGGCGGCCCATGGCGTCGGTGAATTCCTTGGTCGGCTTGGTGACCATGGTGTAGCCGTTGTAGTCCAGCCAATCGATCAGCGGGCGGATCGGCGAGTATTCCTGATCCTCGACCAGCGCCGTGTAGTAGTAGGCGCGGACCAGCCGGCCTTTCTCGCGAAAGACTTTCAGAAGACGGCGGTAGTCGATGTCGAAGCCCAAGGCGCGGGCCGCGGAATAGAGGTTGGCGCCGTCGATGAAGAGAGCCACACGCTCGTTTTCGTAAAAATTGCCTTTCATGGCGGTTATCCTTTTAGAGAATATGCGCAGAGGGAGCGAAAAAAATTATGTAACCGCGGGAGCAAGGTAACCCACACCCTTCCTACCACGTGTTAAGTCTAGGCTATTATCTCATAGATCACAAGGGGTTGGAGGTATTTGCTGGTGGAAAACACTGGGCAACGCTCAATTTTCATCGGTGCCGGCGCGAATTTATCCCATCCGATCCACGGTGGGCCCCGCCCCACGCTGGAGGCAGCCTTCGCGGAACTGGGTCGCCGGGGCGTGTCGGTCGTCCGAGTCTCGCCCTGGTACCGCACGGCGCCAGTGCCGGCCTCCGATCAGCCATGGTACGTCAACGCCGTGGTCGAGGTTGTGACAAAGCTGGCGCCCGACCGGCTGCTGGCGGTCCTCCATGAGGTGGAACAGGCCTTTGGGCGGGTCCGGACCGTCGCCAACGCCGCCCGCATGATCGACCTGGATCTGCTGGATTTTCGCGGAAAAACGGCCGCCGGCGGGCCGGGGCAGGCCATTCTGCCGCACCCGCGCATGACGGCGCGGGCCTTTGTGCTGCGGCCGCTGGCAGACCTGGCGCCCGCCTGGCGCCATCCTGTCAGCGGCACGCCAATCCACGCCCTCCTGGCGGCCTTGCCGGCCGACCAGACCATCGAGCCTTGGTAAATAGAGCCCTTGTAAAACGCGGGCGGCTTGCGTTTTAAGCTGGGACGCGTATAACCGCCCGCTCCAAGAAAATCAGAGGTCGCCATGGCGCGCGTCACCGTCGAAGACTGCATCCTGCAGGTGCCCAACCGTTTCGAACTCGTCATGTTCGCCGCCCAGCGCGCGCGCGACGTTTCGGCCGGTGCCCAGATCACCGTCGACCGCGACCGCGACAAGAACCCGGTCGTGGCGCTGCGCGAGATCGCCGAGACCAAGCTCGACCAGGCCGTGCTCAAGGACTCGCTGATCTCCGGCATGCAGAAGCACGCCGACATCGACAAGCCCGAGGAGGTCAACGAGATGGCCGAGCTCGAGCAGGAGCTGGCCGCCGCGCTGGCCCAGGGCGGCGCCGAAGCCGCCCAGCCCAAGGCCCTGCCGATGGCCGAGGAAGACGACGTCACCGAGTAGGCCCCCAAGGGTGCATTAGCGGGACTTGGCCCTGCTATTCGTCAAACGTCGTGGAGTGAGCGCAATCGTCCCCATATAATGGACGATTGCCATGATTCGCCAGTTTGAACTCGTCGAGCGCGTGCAGTCCTACGATCCGGATGCGGACGAGGAGATGCTGAACCGCGCCTATGTCTACGGCCTGAAGAAGCACGGCACCCAGTTGCGCGCCTCGGGCGACCCCTATTTCTCCCACCCCGTCGAGGTCGCCGGCATCCTGGCCGAGATGAAGCTCGACACCTCGTCGATCGTCACCGGCCTGCTGCACGACACGCTCGAGGACACCGACGCCACGCGTGACGAGATCGCCCGCCTGTTCGGCGAGAATGTCGCCCGCCTGGTCGACGGCGTGACCAAGCTGAGCCGCCTGGAAGTCCAGTCGGAGAGCACCAAGGAAGCCGAGAACCTGCGCAAGCTGGTGCTGGCGATGTCGTCCGACATCCGGGTGCTCCTGGTGAAGCTCGCCGACCGCCTGCACAACATGCGGACCCTGCATCACATCAAGGACCCGGCGCGGCGGCGACGCATCGCGCGCGAGACCATGGATCTCTATGCGCCGCTTGCCTCGCGCATCGGCATGGAGAAGGTCAAGCGCGAGCTCGAGGAGCTGGCCTTCGCCGAGCTCAATCCCGACGGCCGCGCCTCGGTGCAGGCGCGTCAGGGCTATCTGCGCGAGCGCGGCGAGCGGCTGGTGCCCGAGATCGAGGCCGAGCTGATCAAGACGCTGAAGGACGGCGGCCTGGTGGCGCAGGTCTCGGGGCGCGAGAAGACGCCCTATTCGATCTGGCGCAAGATGCAGACCAAGAACGTCTCGTTCGAGCAGCTGGCCGACATCATGGCCTTCCGCATCATCGTCGCCGACGTCGCGCAGTGCTACCAGGCGCTCGGGCTGCTGCACGGCCGCTACCAGGTGCTGCCGCAACGCTTCAAGGACTACATCTCGGTGCCCAAGCCGAACGGTTACCGCTCGCTCCACACCGGCGTGATCGGCCCGCTCGGCCAGCGCATCGAGATCCAGATCCGCACCGAGGAGATGCAGGACCAGGCCGAGCGCGGCGTCGCCGCGCACTGGATTTATAAGCAGGGCGGGCCGTCGACCGATGCGCCGCAATATGCCTGGCTGCGCAGCCTGATCGACATCCTCGACAAGGCGCCCAACGCCGAGGAGTTCCTCGAGCACACCAAGCTCGAGATGTTCCAGGACCAGGTGTTCTGCTTCACGCCCAAGGGCAAGCTGATCGCCCTGCCGCGCGGCGCAACGCCGATCGACTTTGCCTATGCGGTGCACAGCCAGGTCGGCGATACCTGCGTCGGCTCCAAGATCAATGGCCGCATGCTGCCGCTGCGCACGCAGCTCGCCAACGGCGACCAGGTCGAGATCATCACCTCGAAGGCACAGACGCCGTCGCCGACCTGGGAGCGCTTCGTCGTCACCGGCAAGGCCAAGGCCGCGATCCGCCGCTTCATCCGCACCCGCCAGCGCGAGCAGTACATCCAGCTCGGCAAGTCGCTGCTCGACAAGACCTTCCACGAGGAGGGCTACACGGTCACCGACAAGGGCCTCGACGGCGTGCGTGCCAACTTCAAGCAGGCGAGCACCGACGATCTCGTGGCCGCCGTCGGCGCGGGCCTGGTGGGCTCGCGCGAGGTGCTGACCGCGGTCTATCCGGGCCTGAAGCAGCCGCGCAAGAACGGCGGCGCCGACGTCGTGCCGATCTCGCGGGCGCGCAACAAGGCGGCAAAGGCGGCCGATGGTGGGCGCGGCAAGAAGGAGGGCGGACAGATCGCCATCCGCGGCCTGATCCCCGGCATGGCGGTGCATTTCGCGCGCTGCTGCCATCCGCTGCCGGGCGACCGCATCGTCGGCATCATCACCACCGGCAAGGGCGTCACCATCCACACCATCGACTGCGCCACGCTCGAGAGCTTCTCCGAGGCGCCGGAGCGCTGGATCGATGTCGGCTGGGACTCGGTGAGCGAAGGCGCCGCCGGCGTTTATACCGGCCGGCTCAAGATCACCGTGTCCAACCAGCCGGGCAGCCTGTCGAGCCTGTCGACGGTGATCGCTCGCCATGAGGGCAACATCTCGAACCTGCGCATCGTCAACCGCTCGATGGATTTCTTCGACATGGTGATCGATGTCGAGGTGGCCGACGTGAAGCACCTGGCCGACATCACCGCGGCGCTGCGCGCCACCCCCGCCATCAACGCCGTCGAACGCGCGCGGAATTGATCGTTCATACCTCCCCCGTCTTACGGGGGAGGTGGCCCGCAGGGCCGGAGGGGAAGGCCTCAAAGGAGATGAGTCTGATTTCAGATCTGAAATTTTCGGGATCGTCGATGTTGCTTTCCCCCTCCCGGCCTCCCCCGTATGACGGGGGAGGTGAATGAAAAAGAGTGAGTGATATGCCTGCACTTCCCCCTCTGCGTCTTGGAGTGAACATCGATCACGTGGCCACGGTGCGCAACGCGCGCGGCGGCAAGCTGCCCGATCCACTGCGCGCCGCGCGCGTCGCCGAGGGTGCGGGCGCCGACGGCATCACCGCCCATCTGCGCGAGGACCGCCGGCACATCGTCGATGGCGACATCGAAGCCCTGATGCGTGAGCTCAAGGTGCCGCTCAATTTCGAGATGGCCGCGACCGAGGAGATGGTCGGCATCGCGCTGCGCCACCGCCCCCATGCCGCCTGCATCGTGCCCGAGAAGCGCGAGGAGCGGACGACCGAGGGCGGGCTCGACGCGGCCGGCCAGCACAACCACCTGAAGCCGATGGTCGCCCGCCTGCGCGACGCCGGCATTCGCGTCTCGCTGTTCATCGAGGCCGATCCGCGCCAGCTCGAGGCCGCGGTGACGCTGGGCGCGCCGGTCGTCGAGCTGCATACCGGCCGCTACTGCGAGCTTGAGGGCGAAGCGCAGCGCGCCGAGCTTGCGCGCCTGCAAAAGGCGGCCGCTCTGTGCGCCAGGCTCGGCCTCGAATGCCACGCAGGCCATGGCCTGAGCTACGCCGATGTCGGCCCGGTGGCGGCGATCCCCGAGGTGCGCGAACTCAACATCGGCCATTTCCTGGTCGGCGAGGCGATCTTCGTCGGGCTGGAGCAGGCGATCCGCGAGATGCGCCGGATCATGGACGCCGCGCGGGCAGGGGCCGCTCAGTGATCCTCGGCATCGGCAACGATTTGATCGACATCAGGCGGATCGAGAAGTCGCTGGAACGCTTCGGCGATCGCTTCGTGCAACGGATCTTCACTGAGACTGAACAGAAGCGTTCGGAAGGCCGAGCGACGCGCGCCGCGAGCTACGCCAAGCGTTTTGCCGCCAAGGAAGCCTGCTCCAAGGCGCTGGGCACGGGTCTGCGCCGCGGCGTCTTCTGGCGCGACATGGGCGTCGTCAACCAGCGCGGCGGCAGGCCCACCATGGCCTTGACCGGCGGGGCTTTGTCGCGGCTGGAGGAGCTCACCCCGGCCGGAATGTCGCCGCAAATCGACCTGACTTTGACCGACGAATACCCAATAGCGCAGGCGATCGTGATCATTTCTGCCGTACCCCGTTCATGAGCCGAGATATGCATTGCAGGGCTCCCTGCATTTTGCAGTGCTCCCATGCCGCGCCCGCGGCGGGAGACAGCAGCTTTGGGCCCTGCTATAGGCGCGGCTCGTTTAAACTGGTACGGCGATGACGGACGTGGCTGAACGTCGTAAGCGTGGACAAGACAAGGCCGGCGGGTGGGGCGAGACCATCCGCACGGTGGTCTATGCCGTATTGATCGCACTGGTTGTGCGCACCTTCGCCATAGAACCGTTCAACATCCCGAGCGGCTCGATGATCCCGACCCTGCTGGTCGGCGACTACCTCTTCGTGTCGAAATACTCCTACGGCTACAGCAAGCATTCCTTCCCTTTTTCGATGGGCCTCTTCTCTGGCCGCATCTTCGGCCAGCCGCCCGAGCGGGGTGACGTCGCGGTGTTCAAATATCCCGGCGACCAGGGTCAGGGCGTCAACCGGACGGACTACATCAAGCGCATCGTCGGCTTGCCGGGCGACCGCATCCAGGTGACGAACGGCGTGCTGCATATCAACGGCACGCCGGTCGAGCGCCTGCGCATCGGCGACTACGTCAAGGGCAACAACGGCCATTACCAGAAGGGCGTGCTTTACAGCGAGACGTTGCCCAACGGCCGGCGTTACACGGTGCTCGAGTACAGCGACGACGGCCCAGCCGACAACACGCCGGAGTTCCTCGTCCCGGCCGGCAACTACTTCGTCATGGGCGACAACCGCGACGATTCGCTGGACAGCCGAACGCGCCTCATGTTGCGCGATTTCTCCGGATCGACGCGCGATCGCGACCAGCTCGGCTGGTACGTGCCCGCCGAGAACCTTGTCGGCCGCGCCGAATTCATCTTCTTCTCGCACGATCCGTCGGCCGCCGGCTGGCTGGAGCCATGGAAATGGCCGCAGGCCATCCGATGGAGTCGATTCTTCACGGCCATCCACTGAAGCCGAGCGACGTCGATCTGACGGCGCTGGCCGGCAAGGTTGGCCATGATTTTAGCCGACGCGAGCTGGCGATCGAGGCGCTGACCCATCGCGGCGCGCTCGACCGGCGCCCCGACCTCAAGGCCGCCTTCCCTTACGGCAACGAACGGCTGGAGTTCCTGGGCGATCGTGTGCTGTCATTGGCCATGGTCGACCTGTTGCTCCGCCGCTTCCCGCAAGAACGTGAAGGCCAACTCGCACGGCGCCACGCTGCCCTGGCGAGCGCGCGCACCCTGACCGAGATCGCCCGGTCGATCGGTCTCGGCGATCACCTGATTGCCTATCCCGGCGCGCCACCCGCGACGGCGGCTATCCTGTCCGACATGCTTGAGGCGCTTTTGGGCGCGATCTTCCTCGATGCCGGTTTCGCGGCAGCGGCGGCGGCCGTCGAACGCCTGTGGGGCGAGCGCCTGGGCAGCGCCCATCCCGAACGGCGCCCGCCCAAGATGCAGCTGCAGGAATGGGCGCAGGCGCGCGGCCTCGCTCTGCCGGCCTACCGCCAGGTCGGCCGCGAGGGCTCCGAGCACGAACCGGTCTTCCTGGTCGAGGTCAAGGTCGGCACCCAGCCGGCCGCGCAGGGCAGGGGCCAGACCAAACGCGACGCCGAAAGCGCCGCGGCAAGCGCGCTCCTCGAACAATTGGCCAAGCAATGACTGCGCAGCATACGCGCTCGGGATTCGCCGCCATCGTGGGCGCGCCCAACGCCGGCAAGTCGACCCTGGTCAATGCCCTGGTCGGCTCGAAGGTCAGCATCGTCTCGCCCAAGGTGCAGACCACGCGCATGCGGGTGATCGGCATTGCCATGACCGATTTGCCGGATGGCGGGCGGGCCCAGGTCGTGCTGGTCGACACGCCGGGCATCTTCCGCATCGCCAAGCGCCGGCTCGAGCGCGCCATGGTCGCCGCCGCCTGGCAGGGCGCCACCGACGCCGACCTCATCGCGCTGGTGGTCGATGCCGAGCGCGGCGTCGGGGCCGAAACCGAGGCGATCGTCGAGCGGCTCAAGGAGCAACGCGCGCCACGCTTCGTGATCCTGAACAAGATCGATTTGGTACCGCGTGAAAAACTGCTGGCGCTCACGGCCGAGCTCAACGCCCGCTTGCCCTTCGAGCGGACGTTCATGGTGAGCGCGCTGAAGCAGGACGGGGTGAAGGACGTTCTGTCGACCCTGGCCGCCGCGCTGCCGGAAGGTCCGTTCCTCTATCCCGAGGACCAGGCCGCCGATCTGCCGCTGCGCCTGCTGGCGGCTGAGGTGACGCGCGAGCAGGTCTTCCTGCAGCTCCACCAGGAACTGCCCTACGAGGCCGCGGTCGAGACCGAAAAGTGGGAGGACAGGCCCGACGGCAGCGTGCGCATCGAGCAGACCATTCACGTCCAGCGCGACGGCCAGCGCGCGATCTTCCTCGGCAAGGGCGGCGCGCGCATCAAGCAGATCGGCGCCCGCGCGCGCCACGAGCTGGGCCAGATGCTGGAGCGGCCGGTGCACCTCTTCCTGCACGTCAAGGTGAGCGAGCGCTGGGCCGACGATCCGGCACACTATCGCGCGATCGGGCTGGACTACGAACCTTAGGTTGCTGGGGGGCGGGCCACCTAGCGGGCGGCAGCCTGCGCGGTTCGCGCCGCACGCAGCCTCTCAGTTTGCGCAGATCGCCGTCTGGCGCCGACCGGCGAAAGCCGTCATATCCGCTGCATGGACTGGAGCGACGAAGGCATCGTGCTGTCGATGCGGCCGCACGGTGAGAGCGGGCTCGTCGCATCACTGCTGACGCGCGCCCATGGGCGCCATGCGGGCTTCGTGCCGGGTGGAGGATCGCGGCGGGCCCGCCCGATATGGCAGCCCGGCAATCTCGTCGAAGTCGAGTGGCGGGCGCGCCTGTCGGAGCAGCTCGGCAACTATTCGGGCGAGCTGCGCGAGCCGCACGCCGCGCGCGCCCTCGACGATGCGTCCGAGCTGGCGGGACTCTCTGCCGCCTGCGCCATGATCGATGCGGCGCTGCCCGAGCGTGAACCGCATCCCGCGATATTCGACGGCTTCCGCGCTTTCCTCGGCGCGCTCGGCCATCCGGGCTGGCCCGTCATCTACGTACGGCTGGAACTTGGCCTCCTGCAGGAGCTGGGCTTCGGCCTCGACCTCGAGAAATGCGCGGCGACAGGCACCACCGAGAACCTGGCCTACGTCTCGCCCAAGACCGGCCGCGCCGTCTCGCGGGCCGCCGCCGGCCCCTACAAGGAGAAGCTGCTCGAGCTGCCGGCGTTTCTGTCCACCGGCGGGTTACCGTCGGATGACGATCAACTGCTGAAAGGCCTCGATTTGACGGGATATTTCCTCGAACGCCACGTGTTTTGGCCACACAACAAGCCCTTGCCTCCCGCGCGGTCGAGATTTATGGAAACGCTCCAGCGCTAGAATCAACAATGGCGGCGGCTCGAACCGCGCGGCCCATCCCCCTCACTACGGTCTCTCAGTCCCGGTAGATGGCAAAACGCAACAACGTCGTTCCGCTGGCGGCAATCAAGCCGGTGCAATTCGGACAAGCGCTCAGCGAGCGGTACCTGTCCTACGCGTTGTCGACCATCATGGCGCGCTCGCTGCCCGATGTGCGCGACGGCCTGAAGCCGGTGCATCGGCGGCTGCTCTACGCCATGCGCCAGTTGCGGCTCGATCCCAACAGCGCCTTCAAGAAGAGCGCCCGCGTGGTGGGCGACGTGATCGGCCAGTATCACCCGCACGGCGACCAGTCGATCTATGACGCCCTGGTGCGTCTCGCCCAGGAATTCGCTGCCCGCTATCCGCTGATCGAAGGGCAGGGCAATTTCGGCAACATCGACGGCGATAACCCGGCCGCCATGCGCTACACCGAGGCGCGGCTCACCGAGGTTGCCGAGGCGCTTTTGGCCGGCATCGACGAGAACGCCGTCGATTTCCGGCCCAACTACGACGGCTCGACCGAGGAGCCGGTCGTCCTGCCTGGCGGCTTCCCGAACCTTTTGGCCAACGGCGCAGCCGGCATCGCCGTCGGCATGGCGTGCTCGATCCCGCCGCACAATGCCGGCGAGCTCTGCGATGCGCTGCTGCATCTGATCAGGACCCCCAACGCCCGCATCGACACCCTGGTCGACCTGGTGAAGGGGCCGGACTTCCCAACCGGCGGCGTGCTGGTCGAGCCGCGCGACTCGATGCTCGAGGCCTACAAGACCGGCCGCGGCGCCTTCCGGCTGCGCGCGCGCTACCAGGTCGAAGAGCTGCCGCGCGGCCAGTACCGCATCATCGTCACGGAAATCCCCTATCAGGTCCAGAAGGGCAAGCTGATCGAGCGCATCGCCGAGATCATCAACGCCAAGAAGCTGCCGATCCTCGAGGACGTGCGCGACGAGTCGGCCGACGACGTGCGCATCGTGCTCGAGCCACGCACCGGCAACGTCCCGGCCGAGCTCCTGATGGAGCAGCTTTTCAAGCAAACCGACCTCGAAATCCGCTTTCCGCTCAACCTCAACGTCCTCGACAAGGACAACACGCCCCGCGTCATGGACCTGCGCGAAGCTCTGCAGGCCTTCCTCGACCATCGGCGCGACGTGCTGGTGCGGCGTTCGACCTTCCGCCTGGCCGAGATCGAACGGCGGCTGGAGATCCTCGACGGCTACCTGATCGCCTATTTGAACCTCGACAAGCTGATCAAGATCATCCGCGAGGAGGACGAGCCCAAGCCCAAGATGATCAAGGCCTTCAAGCTCACCGACTTGCAGGCCGAAGCGATCCTCAACATGCGCCTGCGGGCTTTGCGCCGCCTCGAGGAATTCGAGATCAAGGGCGAGCACAAGAAGCTCAGCAGCGAGCGCAAGGACCTGCGCGCGCTCTTGAAGGACGAGCAGCTTCAGTGGGCGAAGATCTCCGAGGAGGTCCAGGAGACCAAGCGCAAGTTCGGCGGCAAGACCGAGCTCGGCCGGCGCCGCACCGAACTCGCCGACGCGCCGGCCGAGATCGAGCACGCGGTCGAGGATTTCGTCGAGCGCGAGCCGATCACGGTGGTGTGCTCCGAAAAGGGCTGGATCCGCGCCGCCAAGAGCCATCTCGACGAAAAGGCCGTGGCCGAACTCAAATACAAAGAAGGCGACGGCCCGCGCTTCGCCATTCACGCCCAGTCGATCGACAAGGTCCTGGTGTTCGCCACCAACGGCCGCTTCTACACCCTGGGCTGCGACAAGTTGCCGAGCGCGCGCGGCCACGGCGAGCCGATCCGGCTGATGATCGAGCTCGGCAACGAGCAGGACATCGTGCAGCTCGAAGTGATGAAGGGCGGCCGCAAGTTCCTCGTGGCGTCCGACGCCGGCCGAGGCTTCATCGTGCCGGAAGACGAGGTCGTGGCGCAGACCAAGAATGGCAAACAGGTGCTGAACCTCGCCGACAAGGAAAAGGCCCAGGCCTTCGCCGTCGTGCCCGAGAATGCCGACCAGGTGGCGGCGCTCAGCGTCGGCCGCAAGCTCCTGATCTTCCCGCTCGATCAGGTGCCCGAGATGGGCCGTGGCCGGGGTGTGCTGCTGCAGAAATCCAAGGCCGACCGGCTGTCGGATGCGCAGGCCTTCCGGTTGGCCGACGGCCTGCCGTGGTCCAACCGGATCATCCCGGCCAATGAGCTGAAATTCTGGCGCGGCGAACGCGCCCAGGCGGGGCGCATGCCCGAAAAGGGCTGGCCGCGCGCCAAGCGCTTCAAGGATTGATCTAAATGGACCTAACGCTGATCTGGAAGACGGTGCTGATCGGCATCGTCGAGGGTGTCACTGAGTTCCTGCCGGTGTCGTCGACCGGCCACATCATCCTCGCCGAGGAGGTGCTGCACTTCCAGGGACCGCCGGGCAAGGTCTTCGAGATCGTCATCCAGCTCGGCGCCATCCTGGCCGTTTGCGTCCTTTACCGCGCCAAGATCTGGGGGACCGTGACAGGCGTGGTGCGGCGCGAGCCGCTGGCCCTGCGGTTCGCCATGGCGGTCATCGTCGCCTTCCTGCCGGCCGCCGTCGTGGGCGTCGCGGCGCACAAATACGTCAAGGCGATGCTCGAGAGTCCGGTAATCGTGGCGGTCGCGCTGATCGTCGGCGGCTTTGCCATCCTGATCATCGAGCGCTTTGCGCAGCGGCCGCGCATCAAGTCGGTCGACGACATCGACCTCAAGGCCGCGCTGTTCATCGGTGTCTGCCAGTGCCTGGCCATGATCCCCGGCGTGTCGCGATCGGGATCCACCATCATGGCGGCGCGGGCTTTTCGCGTGGATCGCGCAGCGGCGGCCGAATTCTCGTTCTTTCTCGCCATTCCAACCATGATCGGGGCCGCAGTCTACGATCTCTACAGGAACTGGGCGACGCTCGACTGGCACGGCAGTGGCCTGATCGCGCTGGGCTTCTTCACCGCGTTTGTTTCTGCACTGGTCGTGGTCGGCGCCTTCGTGCGCTTCATCAGCCGGCACGGCTTCGGCGTCTTCGCCTGGTACCGCATTGCAATCGGCGCATTGGCGCTCGCCCTATTGTACATGCGTTGAACCTTTTGCCGCTCCGGGGCGCGTGCCATAAGCCCGCGCAATTCAATCCCGTTCCCGGAGTCTCTGGTTCATGCAACGTCGCAAGTTTATTCGCTCGGCCGGCATCGGTGCCGCGGCGACCGCCACGACGGCGGCTCTCGCTGCCCCCGCCATCGCCCAGTCCTCGCCCGAGCTCAAGTGGCGGCTCGCCTCGAGCTTTCCGAAGTCGCTCGACACGATCTTCGGCGCATCGGAAATCTTCGCCAAGTACGTCGCCGATGCGACCGACAACAAGTTCCAGATCCGCCTCTTTGCCGCCGGCGAGATCGTGCCCGGCCTGCAGGTGGCCGACGCGGTGCAGAACGGCACCGTCGAGATGGGCCACACCGCGTCCTACTACTATGTCGGCAAGGATCCGGTCTTCGCCCTCGACTGCGCCATCCCGTTCGGGCTGAACGCGCGCCAGCAGGATGCCTGGATGAACTGGGGCGGCGGCCGCGAGGCGATGGCCGACTTCTTCAAGGAATACAGCATCCACGCCATGCCGTGCGGCAACACCGGCGGCCAGATGGGCGGCTGGTTCCGCAAGGAGATCAAGACCGTCGATGACCTCAAGGGTCTCAAGATGCGCACCTCAGGCTTTGCCGGCGAGGTGCTGAGCAAGCTCGGCGTCGTGCCGCAACAGATCGCCGGCGGCGACATCTATCCGGCGCTCGAGAAGGGCGCGATCGATGCCGCCGAGTGGGTCGGTCCCTACGACGATCTGAAGCTCGGCTTCAACAAGGTCGCGCAGTACTACTACTACCCGGGTTGGTGGGAAGCCGGTCCGCAGCTCTCAGCCTACGTGAACCTCGTCAAGTGGGGTGAGCTGCCGAAGAGCTACCAGGCGATCCTCGAGGCCGCCGCCGCCAAGGCGCACACCGCGATGCTGTCGAAGTACGACGCGCAGAATCCGAAAGCGCTGCGCGAACTGGTGGCGGCGGGCACCAAGCTCACGCCCTTCAGCGCGGTGATCATGGAAGCCTCGTACGTTGCGGCCAACCAGGTCTATGACGAGACCATGGCCAAGAACGCCCGCTTCAAGAAGATCTACGAGCAGTGGAAGCAATTCCGGGCCGAGGAGGTGCTGTGGTTCCGCGTCGTCGAAAACACGCTCGACAACTTCATGGCGCGGCAGTCGGCGGCCAATAAGCTCTAGGCTGCAAGGGCCTGAAAACGCTGCAAAAAACCCCGCTCCTGCGGGGTTTTTCTTTGTCTTTCACTTGCTACGCAACATCCTTTCCAAGTCGACTGCCCTATGTCATAAACCCGCCGCCGCCAAAGGCGGTTCGCGTTGCAGAACGCGATCAAGAAGCAAGTTCGTAGGGAGTCTCTCTAAATGCAACGTCGCAAATTCTTGCGCACCGCCGGTGTCGGCGGCGCCACGATCGCTGCTGCCGGCACGCTCGCCGCGCCTGCGATCGCCCAGTCCATGCCCGAGGTGAAGTGGCGCCTGGCGTCGAGTTTCCCCAAGTCACTCGACACGATCTATGGCGCCGGCGAGGATTTCGCCAAGCGAGTCGCAGCGATCACCGACAACAAGTTCCAGATCCGCGTCTTCGCCGCTGGCGAGATCGTCCCGGGCCTGCAGGTCGTCGATGCGGTGCAGAACGAGACCGTCGAGTGTGGCCACACCGCGTCCTACTACTATGTCGGCAAGGATCCGACCTTCGCCTTCGACACGGCGGTGCCGTTCGGGCTGAACACGCGCCAGCACAATGCCTGGGTCTACTACGGCGGCGGGCTCGAGCTGATGCGCGAGTTCTACAAGGACTACAACATGACCTCCTTCCTGATGAGCAACACCGGCGCCCAGATGGGCGGCTGGTGGCGCAAGGAGATCAAGACGCCAGAGGATCTCAAGGGCGTGAAGATGCGCATCGGCGGTTTCGCCGGCCAGGTCATGGCCAAGCTCGGCGTGGTGCCGCAGCAGCTTGCCGGCGGCGACATCTATCCGGCGCTCGAGAAGGGCACGATCGACGCCGCCGAATGGGTCGGTCCCTACGACGACCAGAAGCTCGGCTTCAACAAGGTCGCCCAGTACTACTACTACCCGGGCTGGTGGGAGGGCAGCGCCGCCCTGTCGCTGTATGTCGGCCTGAAGGCCTACGAAGCGCTTCCGGCCGTCTACAAGGAAGCCATTGCGGTGGCCTGCGGCGATACCAATACGCATTCGGTCGCCAAGTACGACGTGCAGAATCCCAAGGCGCTGCGCGAGCTGGTGGCCAGCGGCACGAAGTTCCTGCCCTTCCCGCAGTCGGTGATGGAAGCGTCGTTCAACGCGGCCAACGAACTCTATGCCGAGACGGTGGCCAAGAACCCCAAGTTCAAGAAGGTCTACGATTCGTGGAAGCCGTTCCGCAACGAGGAGGTCCTGTGGTTCCGCGTCGTCGAGAACACCTTCGACAACTTCATGGCGCGCCAGTCGGCGGCCAACAAGCTCTAGCGACTAAGCCGGCCCGCCGGTGGAAAAGCCCCGCTTCGGCGGGGCTTTTTCTTTGTCCGATCCTTTACTGATGCCGATCTCCCGTGGCAGTCTGATTCCGCTGAGCGGAATCAATGCTTGGCAAACAAAAAGCGTCCTGGGAGGACACCATGCACCGTCGCAAGTTCCTGCGCTCCGCCGGCATGGGCGGTGGCGCAGCCGTCGCTGTCGGCACGTTCGCTGCGCCGTCAATCGCTCAAACGATGCCCGAACTGAAATGGCGTCTGGCATCGAGCTTTCCCAAGTCGCTCGACACGCTGTACGGCGCCGGCGAGATGCTGGTGAAGTACGTGGCCGAGATGACGGACAACAAGTTTCAGATCCGCATCTTCGCCGCCGGCGAAATCGTGCCGGGCCTTCAGGTGCTCGATGCGGTGCAGAACGGCACCGTGGAAATGGGTCATACTGCCGGCACCTATTACGTCGGCAAGGATCCGACCTTCGCTTTCGACACCGCCATCCCGTTCGGCACGAACTCGCGTCAGCAGGATGCCTGGATGAGCTGGGGCGGCGGGCGCGAGCTGCTCGCCGAGTTCTACAAGGCCTACAACGTTCACGGCATCGTTTGCGGCGCCACTGGCGCGCAGATGGGTGGCTGGTTCCGCAAGGAGATCAGGACGGTCGACGATCTCAAAGGGCTGAAGTTCCGCATCGCCGGCATCGCCGGACTAGTGATCAATCGCGTGGGCGGCGTAGCCCAGCAGATAGCCGGCGGCGATATCTACCCGGCGTTGGAGAAGGGCACGATCGACGCTGCCGAGTGGGTCGGCCCCTACGACGACCAGAAGCTAGGGTTCAACAAGATCACGCAGTACTATTACTATCCTGGCTGGTGGGAGGGCGGCCCGCAGCCTTCCGCCTACATCAATCTGGAGAAGTGGAACGAGCTGCCCAAGCCTTACAAGGCCGTGATGGAGGCAGGCTGTGCCCAGGCGCAAAAGTGGATGCTCTCCAAGTATGACGCCGAGAATCCCAAAGCTCTGCGCGAGTTGGCGGCCACCGGCACCAAGCTGATGCCTTTCACGCAGCCGGTCATGGAGGCCTGCTTCAACGCGTCCAATGAGATCTGGGCCGAAATATCGGCGAAGAACGCCAAGTTCAAGAAGGTCTACGATTCGTGGCGGCCCTTCCGCAACGAAGAGATCCTGTGGTTCCGCGTCTGCGAGAACACCTTCGACAACTTCATGGCGCGCCAGTCGGCGGCCGACAAGCTCTAGCGACAAGCCGGCCGGGCCGGTGGAAAGCCCGCTTCGGCGGGGCTTTTTCTTTGCGCGCTTCCGCCGGCAAAGTCTGACAGACCGCAGCATGACCCGAGGGGAAAACCCCACTTTGGCGGGGTTTTTTGCGTCTATTTTGCGTGGGTGATGCTTTTCAAAAGGAATTCCGCATGCCAGTCTCCGGCGCTCAAAGGGGAGTCAACAAGGGTCCCTACTCAGGGAGGAGACGACGAGATGAAGCGTAGAAAGTTTATCAGGACGGCAGGCATTGGCGCGGCGGGTGTGGCCGCGGCATCGGCTGTCGCCGCACCGGCCATTGCGCAGAGTATGCCGGAAGTTAAGTGGCGTCTGACATCGAGCTTTCCCAAGTCGCTCGACACGCTCTACGGCGGCTCCGAGCTGTTCGCCAAGATGATCGGCGAGATGTCGGACGGCAAGTTCCAGGTCCGCGCCTTCGCTGCCGGCGAAATTGTCCCGGGCCTGCAGGTCGCCGACGCCGTTCAGAACGGTACCGTCGAGGCCGGCCAGACTGCCGCCTACTACTACTTCGGCAAGCACCCGAACTTCGTGTTCGAGACCGGCCTGCCGTTCACCATGAACCAGCGCCAATATTACGCCTGGTGCTTTTTCGGCGGCGGCAACGAGCTCATCAACGAGTTCTACAAGGAATACAACTTCCGCTCCTTCATCTTCGGCGGCACCGGCTGCCAGATGGGCGGCTGGTTCCGCAAGGAAATCAAGTCGATGGACGACATGAAGGGCCTGAAGTTCCGCGTCGGCGGCTTTGCGGGCCTGATCCTGCAGCGTCTTGGCGTGGTGCCGCAGCAGATCGCCGGCGGCGACATCTACCCCGCCCTGGAAAAGGGCACGATCGACGCCTGCGAATGGGTCGGGCCGTACGACGACGAGAAGCTCGGCTTCAACAAGATCGCCAAGTACTATTACTACCCCGGCTGGTGGGAAGGCGCGTCGCTCGGCTCGATCTACATCAACAACGACGCCTGGGCGAAGCTGCCCAAGCAGTACCAGGCCATGGTCGAGACGGCTGCCGGCCTCGTCACCTCGTGGATGGTGCCGAAGTACGACGCTGGCAATCCAGCGGCGCTGCGCCGCCTGGTGGCGTCCGGCACCGAGCTGCGGCCGTTCCCGCGCACGATCCTCGAGCCGTGCTTCACCGAGGCCTACAAGTACTACGACGAACTGGCGGCCAAGGATCCGAAGTTCAAGAAGATCTATGACAGCCTGAAGGCTTTCCGCGCCGACCAGAACCTGTGGTTCCGCGTCGCCGAGAACACCTTCGACAACTTCAACTTCTCGATGTCGGCGCAGGGTCGTTAGACCCGGCATCGATCGCAAAGAAGAAGCCCCGCCGGAAACGGCGGGGCTTTTTCATTTCTTCTCCTCCCCCGTATGACGGGGGAGGACAGGGGTTTCTACTTGAAGACAGGCGGCGCAGCGTCGTCGGTCGGCGGTGCCTGGATCTCGATCTTGACCTTGCTCGGGTCCACGGTCGAAGGCGCGTCGAGGAAGTAGGTCACCGACTGCGGGAAGGCGATCACGATCACCACCATGATGAGCTGCAGCAGCACCCAGGGCACCGAGCCCCAGTAGATGTCCGAGCTCTTCACCTCCTTGGGAGCCACGCTTCTCAGATAGAAGAGGGCGAAGCCGAAGGGTGGATGCATGAACGACGTCTGCACATTGACGCACAGCATCACGCCGAACCAGATCAGCGCCGCGTCGTGGCCGACCACCGGCTCCAGGATCTTCTGCGCCACCGGCGCCAGCATCGGCACGATGATGAAGGCGATCTCGAAGAAGTCGAGGAAGAAGGCCAGGAAGAAGACGAACAGATTGACGACCACCAGGAATCCCCAGACGCCGCCCGGCAGGTTCGACATCAGGTGCTCGACCCACCGGTTGCCGTCGACACCCTGGAAGGTGATCGAGAAGCAGGTCGCGCCGACCAGGATGAACGCCACCATGGCGGTGATGCGCATCGTCGCCTGGAAAGCCTGGATGATCAGCTCGCGCAGGTCTTTGAACTGCCAGGCGCGCCAGCACAGCCAGACGATCGCGGCGAACATCACGGTGAAGGCGGCCTGGAAGGCGAGTGATTTGAAGGCCACCAGCCCGATCAGGAAACCGACGCCTGCGGCGATGCAGCCGGCGCCGAACATCCATTTGTCGAACCTGGTCAGCGGCGCATTGCGCACCACGGCGAGCACGATCGCGCCGATGGTGCCCATGGCACCCGCCTCCGTGGGCGTCGCCAGGCCCATCATGATGGTGCCGAGCACCAGGAAGATCAGCACCGCGGCCGGGATGATGCCCCAGGCGCATTTGATCAGCAGGGCCTTGCCGAACAGCGTTCGCGGAACCGGCGGCAGGTCGTCGGGTCGCACGACGGCGACATAGAACGTGTAGGCGGCGAACAAGGCGATCTGCAGCAGCGAGGGGCCCCAGGCGCCGAGATACATGTCGCCGACCGAACGGCCGAGCTGGTCGGCCAGCACGATCAGCACCAGCGACGGCGGCACCAGCTGGGTGATGGTGCCCGAAGCCGCCAGCACGCCGGTGGCGTAGCGCATGTTGTACTTGTAGCGCAGCATCACCGGCAGAGTGATCATGGCCATGGCGATGACCTGCGCCGCCACGGTGCCGGTGATGGCGCCCAGGATGAAGCCGACGATGATGGTCGAGTAACCGAGGCCGCCCCGGACCGGGCCGAACAGTTGGCCCATCGATTCGAGCATGTCCTCGGCCAGCCCGCATTTCTCCAGGATCGCGCCCATGAAGGTGAAGAACGGGATGGCGAGCAGCAGCTCGTTCGACAGGATGTTGCCGAACACGCGCCCCGGGATGGCCTGCATGAAGGCCATCGTGAAGTAGCCCATCTCGATCGACATGAAGCCGAAGAAGAAGCCGACGGCGGCCAGCGAGAAGGCGACCGGGTAGCCGATAATCATGAAGACGACGAGGCCGCCGAACATCAGCGGCGGCATCCACTCGAGAGGGATCATCATTGCTGCGGCCTCTCGTAGTGCGCCTCGAGACTGTCGACGGGATAGTCGTTGAGGAAGGCCACGCGCTTGATGAGTTCGGAAATGCCCTGCAGCGCCAGCAGCGCAAAGCCCACCGGCGGCACCAGCTTGATCGGCCAGCGGACCAGGCCGCCGGCGTTGGAGGAATGCTCACTGACGTTGAAGGACTGCATGAAGAAGGGCCAGCTCAGCCAGGCCAGGATGGCGCAAGTCGGCAGCAGGAAGATCAGCGTGCCCAGAATGTCGATCCAGAGCTGGCCGCGGCGGCTCAGCGTCATATAGAAGAGGTCGACCCGGACATGTTCGTTGCGCTTCAGGGTATAGGCGGCGCCAAACATCACGATGATGGCGAACATGTACCACTGCACTTCGAGCCACGCGTTCGAGCTTATGTCGTAGGCGTAGCGCACCATGGCATTGCCGGCACTGACGATGCAGGCCAGCAGCACCAGCCAGTTGCAGACGACCCCGATCTTCTCGTTGATTGCGTCGATGACCGCGCTGAAACCCAGCAATAGGCGCATCCCCACTCCCCTGTGCGAGTTATTGTTGTCGAGCCCCCGTTCTCGCAAACGAAGGCCTTCTCAATAACGCGGGCTGCGAAATCGCGCTAGCGCTTGGAACCGTCACGGCGGAGCAGGGGGGTGCGTCAAGTCGCTCCACCTCGCCTCGACTGCCTACGCGGTAGGCAACTCGGTCCAACCCTCGGGACCGAAGAACTCCAACGGCCGGAAGGCGCGCTTGTAGGCCATCTTGCTCGAATCGGCGATCCAGTAACCCAGATAGACATAGGGCAGCCCGCGCCGCGCCGCAGCGTCGGCCAGCCACAGGATCATATGCGTGCCCAATCCGCGCCGCGGGTCTTGCGGGTCGAAGAAGCTGTAGACCGCCGAAACGCCGCTCGACAGCCAATCGACCAGGCAGGCGCCGACCAGCCGGCCTTCGGCCGAGTCGTCGCGGAACTCGATGATCGCGGTCTCGACCGGGCTCTCCTCGACCATCGCCCGATAGTCGTCGAAATCCATGTCGGCCATGTCGCCGTCGCGATGGCGGGTCAGCACATAGCGTGAAAAAAGCGCGTATTGCTCGCCGGTGGCCAGTGGCTGGGTCTCGACCGCATGGACGTGCTCGTTGCGGCGCAGGATGCGGCGCTGGGCGCGGCTCGGATCGAAGTCTCTGACGCGGATACGGACCGGCACGCAGGCGCGGCAGCCGTCGCACAGCGGCTTGTAGACGAAGTGATGCGACCGCCTGAAACCCGCGTCGGTCAGCGTGTCGTGCTGCGAGATCGCATCCGGCCCGCTCAGCTCGGTGACGAGCTTGGTCTCCAGCCGGTGCGGCAGATACGGACAGCGCATCGCCGGCGTGGTGCGGAAGAACCGCAGGGTCTGGATGTTCTGGCGGATGAACATGTGTTCAACAGTGTAGCGCGCCGGTCGACGAAAGAAAGCGCTCGTCTTGTCGACCAAGGTCGATGGCACGCGCCCGAGTCAAGACTTTTGTCCCCTGCGGGCCATCCGGCGAAACGGCGCAAGCGCCAGCCGCAGCAGTTTCGGCAGGAGCCACACCAGCAAGGCCACGAAGAGCGCCAGCAGGCACAGAAATGTGATGGGATGGGCGATCGCGAGCGCCAGGCCGCCCAGCACAGTGGCATCCTCGGTGAGCGACGCGGCGATATTGCTGAACGGCTCGGGCGAGGTGTTTATGAGGGCGCGCGAACCGGTCTTGGCGATGTGGGTCCCGGCCGCCAGCGTGCCGCCCAAAAGCCCGGCGATGACGGCGACCTCGGGGCTGATCCCTGTCGCAGCGCCATAGGCCAGCAGGGCGCCGGCCGGTACGCGCACGAAGGTGTGCAGCATGTCGCTGATGCTGTCGACATAGGGGATCTTGTCGGCAAAGAAGTTGAGCGCGAACAGGATCGCCGCCACGCCCAGCACCCAGGGCGTGGCCAGCACCTGCAGATCGTGCGGCAGGTTGACCAGGCCCAGCCGCTCGGCGCCGCCCAGCACCAGCACCGCGGCATAGGCATTGAGCCCGCTCGCCCAGCCGGCGCCCAGCGCCACGGCCAGGGCGGCGAGGGCCTCGGCGCTCATCGGCCGGTCAAAAAGCGCGCCGCGCCTTGAGCGCGGTCGCCAGCGTGCCGTCGTCCAGCCAGTCGAGCTCGCCGCCCACCGGCACACCATGGGCGAGGCGGGTCAACGGCACGCCGAGCTCGGACAGCCGCTCGACGAGATAGTGGGCAGTGGTCTGGCCGTCGACGGTGGCGTTGGTCGCCATGATCACCTCGCGGACGCCGGCCGCCGCCACGCGCTTCACCAGGGAGGCGATGTTGAGCTCGTCCGGTCCGATGCCGTCGAGTGCCGACAGCGAGCCGCCCAGCACGTGATAGCGGCCGGCGAAGATCTTGCCGCGCTCCATCGCCCACAGATCGCCGACATCCTCGACGACGCAGATCAGGCCCTGGTCGCGCCGGGGATCGGCGCAGATCGAACAGGGGTCGATCGTGTCGAGATTGCCACAAACCGAGCAGGCGCGGATCGCGCGCGCCGCATCGGCCAGGGCGGCACCGAGCGGCTGCATCAGGGTCTCGCGTTTTTTCAGCAGATGCAGCGCGGCCCGTCGGGCCGAGCGCGGCCCCAGGCCCGGCAGCCGGCCCAGCAACTGGATCAGCCGATCGATTTCAGGACCGTTCATTGCTGGGCGCGCGCGACTCCAGTCGCGCGTCTTTGTCGACAGCAAGGGAAGATCGCGCCACTGGAGTGGCGCGCCCCCAGCAAAGACGTTGGCTCGGCCATATTCTAAAGCTTGAAGCCCGGCGGCAGGGTCATGCCGCCGGTGATGCCACGCATCTGCTCCTGCACCGTCTGCTCGACCTTGGTCCTGGCGTCGTTGGCCGCGGCCACGATCAGGTCCTCGACCACGCCCTTGTCGGCCGGCACGAACAGCGAGGCGTCGATCTCGACCTTGCGCGTCTCATTCTTGCCGTTGACCGTCACCTTGACAAGACCGGCGCCGGAGCTGCCGACGATCTCCATCCGCTCGAGCACGGCCTGCAGTTCCTGCATCTTCTGTTGCATGGCCTGGGCCTGCTGCATCAGGCCGCCCAGATCCTTGAGTTTGTCGAACATCAGAACTCGCTTTCCGGAATGTCGTCGTCGGCGGGGTACTCGTCTGCCGCGGGCGGCTCCTCGCCCGCGACGGCGAGGCCTGCCACCAGGGACGTCTGGTCGCCCTTGCGTCGCACGGCATCGAGCTTGGCGCCGGGAAATGTCTTCAGGATGGCCTGCACCATCGGATCGGCTTCGGCCTGGCTGCGCAGCGAATCGGCGTTGGTTGCTTTCTGCGCCGTGAGCGTCGGTTTTCCCGGATCGCTCGACACCGAGGCGATCCAGCGTCGGCCGGTCCAGCGGCCCAGTATCTCGGCAAGGCGCGGCGCGAGGTCGGGCGGGGCCTGCGGCTCGGGCCGGAATTCGATCAGGCCGGGCTCGCAGCGCACCTCGTGCACGTGGTGCAGCAGGTGGTGCACCAGGCGCGCCTCACGGCGGGCCTCGAACAGGGCCACGATCTCGGTGAAGCTTCTCGGATTGGGCAGCGCTTCGGCCGGCTGGGCGGCCGTCGTCGCGACAGGCTGTGTCGCCAGCCGTGCCGCTGCGCCTCCACCACCGCCGCCGCCGCGCGGTGCTGGTGCGCCGGCCGTGGGCGCAGCCGTGGTCGAGGGCGGACCAGCACCGTTCTGCAGCGCCTTGATGGCATCGGCGGGCGAGGGCAGGTCGGCTGCGTAGCACAGGCGAATCAGCGCCATCTCCGCCGCGCGCAGGGGCGACGGCGCGGAAAGCGTTTCCTGCAGGCCTTTTAGCAGCAGCGTCCAGGCCCGCGTCAGCGACGCCATGGAAAGCTTGGCGGCCATCGCGAGACCCTGCGCGCGCTCGCTGTCGGCCGAGCTCGCCGCCGCCTCGGGCGCCACCTTCAGCCGGGTCACCCAGTGCGTGAGCTCGAGCAGGTCCTGCAGGACGACCACGGGATCGGCGCCGCAATCGTGCATCTCGCCCAGCGAAGCGACGACGGCGGGCGCATCGCCCTTCATCGCCTTCTCGAACAATTCCAGCACGCGGCTGCGGTCGGCCAGGCCCAGCATGTCGCGCACCTGCGCGGCATCGACCACGCCGCCGCCATGGGCGATCGCCTGGTCGAGCATCGACAGCCCGTCGCGCACCGAACCGTCGGCCGCGCGCGCCAGCAGGACCAGCGCTTCGGGCGAGATCTCGACCTTCTCGGCGGCGGCGATGCCGGCGAAATGAGCGATCAGCGTCTCCTGCGGCACGCGCTTCAGGTCGAAGCGCTGGCAGCGGCTCAACACGGTCACCGGAACCTTGCGGATCTCGGTGGTGGCGAACAGGAACTTCACGTGCGGCGGCGGCTCTTCCAGCGTCTTGAGAAGCGCGTTGAACGCCTTCTCCGACAGCATATGCACTTCGTCGATGATGTAGACCTTGTAGCGCGCCGAGACGGGCCGGTAGCGCACGCCCTCGATCAGCTCGCGCACATCGTCGATACCGGTGCGCGAGGCCGCGTCCATCTCGATCACGTCGACATGGCGGTCCTCGGTGATGGCCTTGCAGTTGTCACAGACGCCGCAGGGATCGACTGTCGGGCCGCCCTTGCCGTCGGCCCCAACGCAGTTGAGTGCCCGGGCGATGATGCGGGCGGTCGTGGTCTTGCCGACGCCGCGCACGCCGGTGAGCATGAAGGCGTGCGCGATGCGGCCGGTGGCGATGGCGTTGCGCAGGGTGCGCACCATCGCCTCCTGGCCGATCAGGGTGGTGAAATCGACGGGACGGTATTTGCGGGCGAGGACGCGATAGGGAAGAGCCGAAGTGCCTGCGCTCTTGGTCTCGGAGCCCTTTGGGGCTTGCGCCATGGCTGCTCACCCGTGATCTGCCGCGGCCCTGTCAGGCCCGGCGGTCGTCGCGCCCGGGCCGCCCGGCCGCCACGGCGGCGCGCGGCGGAACGGGTGAGAGACCGGCATGACCCGAAGCGAATTCGTTACGGCTGCTTCCTTCCGGATCTGACCGGGTTGGCGACTGCTCCGCCCACACCGGCCCCTCGAGGCGGTTATATCAGGAGTCTGACCGTTCGGCGCAAGGGCCGAAGTGGACCGTTTCTGCCTCCTCCCAACCCTTTGATTCGGCGTCCGAATCGGCGCCGCTTCGGAGCCGGGATCGAGCCCTGTTGTTTGCTCTGGCCTGCATCCTTGTCGCAGAGCGGTCGCGGCGCTTGTCGGCACCCGGCATAGTGGGTACCGCTGCCTCATGTGCCCTTCCCATGAAAAAGAGGAACCGGTGGTCGAGTCGAAGCCCGCGGGCGGCGCCTCGGATCTCACGCTGCGCGCGCTGCAGCAGCGTATCCGGCAACAGGAGATACTGGCCGAGTTGGGCGTGACCGCGCTCCAGGGCGCGTCGTTCGACACGCTGCTCGCCGACACGGCGCGCCTGACGGCGGAAGGTCTGCGCGCCGAGTTCTGCAAGGTGCTGGAATATATCCCGTCCGAGAACGAACTGCTGGTCCGCGCCGGCGTCGGGTGGCACCCAGGCATCGTCGGCACCGCCCGCATCGGCGCGGATCTGGCCTCGCCCGCAGGGTTTGCCTTGCGCACGGGCAAGCCGGTGATTTCCAACCACCTCGAGAACGAAGAGCGCTTCCGGACGCCGGAAATCCTGCGTCAGCACGGCATTCACCGCGCGATGAACGTCATCCTGCAGGGCGATGGCCGGGCGTTCGGAGTCCTCGAGGTCGACAGCCGGTCGGAGGACGAGTTCGTCGAGCACGACCTCGCCTTCCTGCAGGGCACGGCCAACATTCTCGGCATGGCGATCGAGCGTGACCGCCACGAGCACAATCTCAAGGCCGCGCTGGAGCGCCACCAGGTTCTCCTGAAGGAGATGAACCATCGGGTGAAGAACAGCCTGATGATCGTCTCCAGCCTGCTTCAGCTCCAGGGCAGCGCCGTTGGCGATCCGGCGCTGACTGCGCATCTCGCGGAAGCGTCCCATCGCGTGTCGGCCGTGGCCAAGGCGCACGACCAGTTGTTTCACGGCTCCGATATCGAGCGCATGGACCTTGGAAAGTATGTCGAGACGATCTGCAAGGATCTCGACGCGAGCGTGGCACACTGCGTCATCCATGCCGACGTCCAGCACGAGATCGAGATTTCCACCGATCGCGCCATATCGGCAGCATTGATCGTCAACGAACTCATCACCAATGCGGCGAAGTATGCCTACAAGCAGAGGCCGGGTGGAAAGATCTGGATCACCGTTGCCGGCGCAGGCAAGGACAAGCTCTCGATCTCCGTGCGCGACGAGGGCACTGGCCTGCCGCCGGATTTCGATCTCAAGAAATCCAAGGGGCTCGGCATGCGGATCATCACCGCGTTCGTGAAGCAGCTGAACGGCACGCTCGATATCCGCGCCCGCAATCCCGGGACCGAGTTCGTGGTCACGATACCGCGGTGAACCGTCCGGCCGGACGCTCGAGGCCGAGATGCTCGCGCAGCGTCGACCCTTCGTAGTCCGCGCGAAACAGGCCGCGCTCCTGCAGGATCGGCACCACCCCCTCGACGAAGTCGTCGAATTGGCCGGGAAAGAACGGCGGCATCACGTTGAAGCCGTCGGCGGCGCCCGAGCGGAACCAGCTTTCCAGCACGTCGGCGATCTGCAGCGGATTGCCGATCAGCAGCAGATGGCCGCGCGCCGCCGCCACCCGATGGTAGAGTTCGCGCAGGCTCAGCCTTTCGCGCCGCGCCATCTCCAGCAGGAGCGCCGCGCGGCTCTTGAGATGCTCGGTCTCGGGCAGCGGAGGCACCGGAGCGTCCAGCGGATAGACCGACATGTCCGTGCCCAACCGGTCGGACAGCACCGTGAACGCCTGCGTCGTGTCGATCTTCTCGTTCAGCTCGGCGAAGATCGCCTGCGCCTCCCGCTCGGTGCGCCCGATGACCGGAAAGACGCCCGGCATGATCAGCACGTCGTCCGGTCGCCGGCCGCTTGCGGCTACCTGCGCTTTCAGGCCCGTGTAGAAGGCCCGCGCCTCGGTGACCTCGTTCTGCGCGGAAAACACCACGTCGGCGATGCGCGTGGCGAGTGCCCGGCCGGGGCCTGAGGAGCCGGCCTGGATCAGCACCGGATGGCCTTGCGGCGGCCGCGGCACGTTCAGCCCGCCTTCGACCGTGAAGTACTTGCCCTTGAAATCCGGCACATGGAGGCTGCCCGGCCGGACGAAGCGCCCGGCCTGCTTGTCGGCGATGAAGGCATCGTCGTCCCAGCTGTCCCACAACAGCCGGCAGGCTTCGACGAACTCTTCCGCCATCGCATAGCGCTCGGCGTGTGGCGGGTGCTGGCGGCCGAACACCGCGCCCGACTTGGCATAGGCGGTGGTGACGACGTTCCACGCCGCCCGCCCGCCGGACAGGTGGTCGAGCGAGGCGAAGCTTCTAGCTACGTGATAGGGTTCGGCATAGGTCGTTGAGGCCGTGGCCGCCAGCCCCAGCCGGGACGTACCCATGGCCAGCGCCGAAAGCAGGCTGATCGGCTCGAATTTGCCGATGGTCGAGGGATGCTCACTGTAGCCGGTGGCGAAGCCGTCGCCCAGGAAGAACATGTCGAACTTGCCGCGCTCGGCGGTGGCGGCGATGTGCTTCATCAGCCCGAGATTGGGCCCGCCGGAGACGGCGTCGGGATGCCGCCAGCCTGCGACGTGATGGCCCGGCGTCTGCACGAAGACGCCGAGCCGCATCTGGCGGTGTTGCATGGACTTCTGATCCACCTTTGCGTCCTCAACCTGCGAGACTTGTAAACCTGTTCCTCGCCAGCGGTCGAAGCCGATTGCGCAACCAGGCGATCTCGGGATCCTTGGCCCGCGCCGCGCTCCACAGCATGACATGCGGGATGGGATCGATGGCAAAAGGCACGCGTCGGGACTCGAGAGCGAAGGGACGGAGCGTGCCGGCCATGGCGGGCGCCGGCAAGGTGGCTAAAAGATCGGAGGCGGCGAGGACGGGCGCGATGACCGAGAAGTTGGGCACCCATCCGGCGATCGTTCGCTTGAGGCCAGCGGCGGCGGCCGCGATATTGACCGGGCTCTCGAGCTGATCGCCGACGCGGACGACCAGGTGCGGCCAGCGCGTCCAGGCCCGGGCGCCCCATTTATGGAACGCCGGATGGCCGCGACTGGCAAAGCATCGCCATTCCAGTGCCCCGATGTGCTCGCCGACAACGCCTGCCGGCAGACGGAGCCGCGCGGGCGAAATGGCGATGTCGACCTGTCCCTCCGCGACTTCGAGAAGCATGGTCTCGCGCGGGCCCGTCCATTCGACCGAAACGCCGGGCGCCTCGGCGCGCAGATCGGCGAGCAGGTCGGTAAAGAGCGCGAGCGCAAAATCGGGCGCCGCCAACCGGAAGACGCGGCTCGAGCGCGCCGGCTCGAACCTGTGGCGGGGTGACAGCACCCTTTCGATGCCCCGCAGCAGGGGTCGCACCTGCTCGATGAACTCCAGCGCGACAGCGGTGGGCTCCATGCGCCGGCCGCCCTTGATCAGCAGCGGATCGCCCAGTTGATCGCGCAGGCGCGACAAGGAATGGCTGACGGCCGATTGCGTCCGACCCAGCCGCTCGGCTGCCCGGGTGACGCTGCGCTCGCGCATCAGCACCTCGAAGACGGCGAGGAGGTTGAGGTCGAAGCGCTTCAAATCGATTTCATTCATGAGTGATCATAATTACGAATTGGATTGATGATCTGACGTGATCCTAACGTCTCCCGATCCGCGGTTAAACCGAATGACGGGGTGGTCAAAAGAATGCCGAATTTCAGCGCGTTGGCGCGGCGCAGCCTGCTCCAGTGTTCCGCTGCGGCAGCGATAGGCGGCGTCGTCATGCCCGCTCGCAGCCGAGCCGAAGCGGCGGTCCCGCAGCCGCTCGCCACTAATCTGGTGGTCGCGTCGCGTCGCCATTGGAATGGTCGCGACTGCCTGTCGATTGTGCTCGCCGATGAGGAGCAGGAGGGCCGCTTGCTGAAGACGCGTAGCCCCAACGCGCCGAGCTTTGCCGTCATGCACCGCGACTTCGCCGACGGCGTGATCGAGGTGGATATCGGCGCAGAACTGACCGGCAAGGGCGCGCCGGATGCCCGCGGGTTCGCCGGCCTGTCGTTCCACATCGACCGGAATCTCCAAACGCACGAGTCGGTATATCTGCGCATGACCAATGGGCGGCTCAACCTGCCGCCTCCGCCGCCGCCGCGCATCGAACGGGCCATCCAGTACGTGGCGCATCCGGATTTCCACTTCGCTGTTTCGCGGGAGAAGTATCCGGGGCGCTACGAAAAGGGAGCCGACATCGCCCTCGGCCGATGGCATGGCCTTCGGCTTGAGATCGAGGGACCTCGGCTGCGCGCCCTGGTCGATGGCGTTGAGGCGCTCGCCGTTGACGACCTGCACTACGCCGGTCGGCGCGGCGCCGTCGGGCTGTTCGTCGACGACGGGTCGCGCGGCTTTTTCACGAACCTCGGCATTCTCGCCGCATGACGGTCGCCGACATCACCAGGAGAAGTTGATCCCGATGGACGCACTGGCCAGGGCACGTCTGAAACTCGCGTTCCTCGTGATGGCCGCGGTGCTCGTTGGCACTGCGGTGGCGCAGGTGCTCGGAAATTAAAGTTCTCGAGGGAGAGGTGAAAAGATGTACCAGTTCAGTGCATTGGGCCGCCGCGGGCTGATCCGGGGTTCCGCTGCTACGACCCTTGGCGCTGTCGCCCTGCCTGCGCCGGGCCGGGCCGAAGCGGTGGTGCCGCAGCCGCTCGCCACCAATCTGGTCACGGCCTCGCCCCGCCATTGGAACGGCCGCGACTGCCTGTCGCTCGAGCTCACCGACGACGAGCAGGCGGGCCGTCTCGACAGGACGCGCAGCGGCAACGGCCCGAGCTTCGCCATCGTCAATCGCGAGTTCGGCGATGGCACGATCGAAGCCGATATCGGCGCGGAGCTGACCGGCAAGGGCGCTCCGGACGACCGCGGCTTTGCCGGCCTGTCATTCCATATCGGCCAGGATTTCGAGACCCACGAGACGGTGTATCTGCGCATGACCAACGGGCGCCTGAACGTGCCACCGCCGCCGCCGCCGCGCATCGACCGGGCGGTTCAGTACGTGGCCCATCCGGACTTCCATTTCGAGGTGTCGCGCGAGGCATTTCCCGGCCGCTACGAAAAGGGCGCCGACATCGCCATCGGGCGCTGGCACCGGCTTCGGCTCGAGGTCCAGGGCAGGCATCTGCGGGCGCTGGTGGACGGGGTCGAAGTGCTGGCGGTGGACGACCTGCATTACGCAGGTCGCCGCGGACCTGTCGGGCTCTTCGTTGGCGACGGATCGTGCGGCCTTTTCACCAATCTCAGTGTTTTCGCCGCCTAGCTGACGGTCCTTCCCTTCGCGAAATCCGCGAAGGGAAGGGGTCGTCATCACGCGGTATTAGCGCTTGGGCGGGGTCGCCGGCCACGACTTGATCAGCGTGTCGTAGTCGATCGTCTCGCCCTTGGGCTTCTCGTTCGCGAGCTTGCGTTGCGGCGCGATGGTGCCGTCCTTCTCGACCTTGGCGAACCAGTAGTCGGCGGTCTGCTTGGGGTTGAGCTTGGGCCCACAGTCGCCCTGGACGCCCGACTTCTCGATGCGCTCGAGCACCGAGTCCTGCGCGGCGGCCAGCGCATCCATCGCCGCCTGCGGTGTCTTGGCACCGGACGAGGCATCGCCGATGTTCTGCCACCACAGCTGCGCCAGCTTCGGGTAATCGGGCACGTTGACGCCCGTCGGGGTCCACTGCACGCGCGCCGGCGAGCGGTAGAACTCGATCAGGCCGCCGAGCTTCGGCGCCCGTTCGGTGAAGCTCTTGTCCCAGATGTCGCTTTCGCGCACGAAGGTCAGGCCGACTTGGCTCTTCTTCAGCGATGTCGTCTTGGCGACCATGAACTGCAGGTAGAGCCATGCCGCCTTGCGCCGCTCGGGTGGCGTCGACTTCAGCAGCGTGAGCGAACCCGCGTCCTGGTAGCCGAGCTTCATGCCTTCCTTCCAGTAGGCACCATGCGGCGAGGGCGCCATCCGCCATTTCGGCGTGCCGTCGGCATTCATCACCGGCAGGCCGGGCTTCACCATGTCGGCGGTGAAGGCGGTGTACCAGAAGATCTGCTGGGCGATGTTGCCTTGCGCCGGCACCGCGCCCGCTTCGGAGAAGGTCATGCCCCGCGCGTTGGGCGGCGCGTACTTGTTCAGCCAGTCGACGTACTTGACGATCGAGTAGACCGCCGCCGGACCGTTGGTGTCGCCGCCGCGCTCGACCGAAGAGCCCGTCGGACGGCAGCCCTCCATGCGGATGCCCCATTCGTCGACCGGCTTGCCGTTGGGGATGCCCTTGTCGCCGTTGCCCGCCATCGACAGCCAGGCGTCGGTGAAGCGCCAGCCGAGCGACGGGTCCTTCTTGCCGTAGTCCATGTGGCCATAGACTTTGACGCCGTTGATCTCCTTGATGTCGTTAGTGAAGAACTCGGCGATGTCCTCGTAGGCCGACCAGTTCACCGGGACGCCGAGCTCGTAGCCGTACTTGGCCTTGAACTTCGCCTTGTAGTCGGGGTTGGTGAACCAGTCGTAGCGGAACCAGTAGAGGTTCGCGAACTGCTGGTCGGGCAGCTGGAAGAGCTTGCCGTCGGGCGCGGTGCCGAACGACCGGCCGATGAAGTCGGCGACGTCGAGCGTCGGCAGAGTGACGTCCTTGCCTTCGCCTGCCATGAAGTCGGTCAGCGAGACCGTCTGGTTGTAACGAAAGTGCGTGCCGATCAGGTCAGAATCGTTGACCCAGCCGTCGTAGATGTTGCGGCCCGACTGCATCTGGGTCTGGATCTTCTCGACGACGTCGCCTTCCTGGATGACGTCGTGCTTGACCTTGATGCCGGTGATCTCGGTGAAGGCCTTGGCCAGCACCTTGGACTCGTATTCATGCGTGGCGATGGTTTCCGACACAACGCTGATTTCCATGCCGACGAAAGGCTTCGCGGCATTGATGAACCACTGCATCTCCTTCATCTGCTCGTCCTTGGTGAGCGTCGAAGGCTGGAACTCCTCGTCGATCCACTTCTTGGCGGCCGCTTCGTCGGCGGACGCCGGAGCCGCGAGGGCTCCCATGAAGGCCGTCAGCGCGATGGCGCTCGCCATCGTCGTCAGGCGACTCGTGACTTTCATGCGTCTCATGGTTTCCTCCATTGGAGTGACAGGAACGCAGGGGTGGCCGGTTGTCCGGCTCTGCTTGATTTCGCTGGCCTAGACCGTGCGGAACACGACCACGGCGGCAGCCAGCGAAATGGCCGATGCGAGCCACAGGCTCGACACGTCGATGCCCGCGCCGATCGGCAGCGTCGCGATCGGCGCGGCGCCGAAAAAGCCGATCCAGGCAAGGTGGATGACGGCGGCGAGCACGAGCGAGAGGAACAGCCTGTCTCCGCGCGTCGTCGGGATGCCCAGTACACCCACCCTTTCGATCTCCGGGCGACGGCGGGCGAGCGCGATCATGACGAGAAGCATCAGGCCCACCGCCACGAAGAAGGCGCCGGTTGCGGGCGTCCAGGCCATCCAGGCGAGGTCTTCCATCGCCGCCTCCTCAAACCCGGCCGAGCGCGAAGCCGCGCGCGATGTAGTTGCGCACGAACCAGATCACGACCGCGCCCGGAATGAGGGTGAGCACGCCTGCCGCCGCCAGGACGCCCCAATCCATGCCGGCTGCCGACACGGTGCGCGTCATGGTGGCGGCGATCGGCTTGGCGTTGACCGAGGTCAGCGTGCGCGCCAGCAGGAGCTCGACCCACGAGAACATGAAGCAGAAGAAGGCGGCGACGCCGACGCCGCTTGCGATCAGCGGCAGCAGGATCTTCACGAAGAAGCGCGGGAAGGAATAGCCGTCCAGGAAGGCGGTCTCGTCGATCTCGCGCGGTACGCCCGAGATGAAGCCCTCGAGGATCCACACGGCGAGCGGAATGTTGAACAGGCAGTGCGCCAGCGCCACCGCCCACGGCGTGTCGAACAAGCCGATCGCCGAATAGAGATTAAAGAAGGGCAGGGCGAACACGGCCGCCGGGGCCATGCGGTTGGTCAGCAGCCAGAAGAACAGGTGCTTGTCGCCCAGGAAGTTGTAGCGCGAGAAGGCATAGGCCGCCGGCAAGGCGAGCGAGACGGAGAGCACCGTGTTGATGACGACGTACTCGAGCGAATTGACGTAGCTCAGGTACCAGCTCGGGTCGGTGAAGATGACGCGGTAGTTGGCCAGGGTCGGCTGCAATGGCCACAGCGTCATGGTCGAGGTGATCTCGACATTGGTCTTAAAGCTCATGTTGATCAGCCAGTAGATCGGCAGCAGCAGGAAGACGATGAACAGCGCCAGGATCACGTGGCGGCCGGGCAGGGCGTACATCACGGCCCACCTCGCGCAGCGCGGTCTTCGCCGGCATTGGTCATGACCGTGTAGTAGACCCAGCACGTGATGATGATGATCAGCATGTAGACGATCGACATCGCCGCGGCCTTGCCGAGATCGAACTGGCCGAGCGCCAGCTTGACCAGCTCGATCGACAGGAAGGTCGTCGAATTGCCGGGGCCGCCGCCGGTCACGACGAACGGCTCGGTGTAGATCATGAACGAATCCATGAAGCGCAGCAGGCCGGCGATCAGCAGGACGCGCTTCATCTTGGGCAGCTGGATCGCCCGGAACACCGCCCAGCGCGACGCGCCGTCGATCGAGGCCGCCTGGTAGAACGCCTCGGGGATCGACTTCAGGCCGGCATAGCACAGCAGCGCGACCAGGCTCGACCAGTGCCAGACATCCATGGCGATGATGGTGAGCCAGGCGTCGAGCGGGGAGGCGACGTAGTTGTAGTCGGAACCCAGCCAGTGGAGTGT
>Ga0193726_1000635_pt1 | contig 34798 bp, 31 predicted proteins | sample H2c1metaG_FD_144928 | JGI IMG/M metagenome (GOLD analysis project Ga0193726, IMG submission 144928) | Soil microbial communities from a riparian zone of the East river system, Colorado, United States - H2c1 | ecosystem: Environmental > Terrestrial > Soil > Riparian zone | place: USA: East River... | reverse complement strand
CTTCCGCCGTCTCGTGGAGCTTCCGGAACAGGGGTGTGGGTTCGGCCGCCACGGTGAAGGTGCGCAGGATCTGCCCCGGATGCTCGAAGAACTGGGCCGTGATCTCCGTGGCGATCACGTCGCCCGGCCGCAGCTTGCGGTTCGATTCGAACTGCCGCGGCACGCAGTACTCGGGGTTCGACATCGGCGTCGCAAGAAAATAGTGGATGTAGGTCACCCCGCCGTGCGGATGATAGGCCGCTTCGCAGATACCGCCCAACTCGCGCTCGGTCATGCCGGGTCGCGCTTCGCGCCGCAAGCCCTCGATCGCGAGATCGGTAAGTGCTGCCGCGATGCGCATCCAGTCGATCTCCTCCCGTGACTTCACCAGCCGCAGGCGCACGTACTCGCGGTTGAGATCGACGAGAGATCCGAACACGGCTTCGAGCTTCCTGCATTTCGCGAGGCCCAGCGCGCCCATCAGGCCGATGCGCTTTGCGCCGCGCGACTTGAGGTCAGCGATCGTTTTGTCGATGCCGTGGTGCTCACCCCAGCGCACTTCGGTGTCACGCGCGAGTTTCCGCGCAAGCGGCCAGTGGTTGTACCACTCCATGTACATCACCTGCGGTTCGTCCGGCGCGACGATCACATAGGCCTCGACCGTAGTCGGCCATGAAGTGAGCCAGGCGACACCGGTGCCGGCACGCTGTTCGCCGCACATGAGCAGATGGTCGACTTCCGCCGCCTCCATGACGCGCGCCAGCGCCGAGCGGCGCCGTGCCATTTCTGCATCGGAGAAACGTGGATATTCCGCGGCGTGAAGCGCTGCGAGTCGCGGGTCGAGGTTCAACGGATGAGTCATTGAGGAGGCGCCGGCAGGTTTTCTGCGAATTGTATCGGGGACAAGTGTAGCGCGGACTGCGAATGTCGGGCGGCGGCGACAGCGCCTCGGGCACATGGTTTTCGGAACGTGCGCGAATCATTCCCGGAAACTATTAGAATCGTCCCATGTCTGAGGGGAGTAACTTTTATCCATGGAGCGAATCATGAAATTGAGCAGGAAAGGGCGCGGCGCCTTGTCAGCCGTGACTGCAGGCGCGCTGCTGGTGGGCCTGGCCGCGTGCGATCAGATCCAATCGTTGTGGAAGAGCGAGAAAAGTAGCGGCCCCGTTGCCGAGGCGCCGACCGCGCAGGCGCCCAAGCCTGTCGAAGGGACGATCGAGGTGGCGAAATCCGCGGAACCTCCCAAAATCGTCGAGGCCCCCAAGATCGACGAAAACAAGCTTCTTGTCGGCCGGATCAAATCGGCGCTGGGCGCCGATCCGGCGCTGAAGTTTCTGGCCATCGACGCCACGGCTTCGGAAGGCGCGGTGACGCTCTACGGAACCGCCGATACGCGGGCACGCCGCGAGAAGGCCGCCAAGGTCGTGGCAAAAGTGCCGGGAGTCAAATCCGTCAAGAACGAGCTGGTTATCGTCGCGGGATCGTAACCGCCCCGGGCCGAGGCGGAAACTCGTACGTTGGCGCATGGCAGGAGCCCGCGCCCCCCACGGCGCGCCCGGCGCGCGCGCACGCCGCCCAAAAGGTAGCTTCGAGAGCTGCCAACGCTCCTCAAGGAGCATGCGCAGCATACGGAATTACATATTCGAATAAGAAGATTTGGCGTGTATCCAAGCAGCAACGAGGTTTACATGGCCATGACCATTCTCCCCGGATGGGACTCTCTGGAGTCCACCACCCGCTGGTATTGGGGGCTTCAGGTCGCCGGATTCGTATTCATCTTTCTGCTGGCTCTGAGCGAGATTCTTGCATTCATCTATAGCGGGAGAGCGGATACCTTGAGAGGCATTGCCGAAAGCGCGACGGCCGAGAAGCGGCAAAGAGAAACGGATGAGGCGCAGGCATTCCATGCGGCGGAAGTCGAGGAATTGAAAAAAAAGGCGGAAGAAGCCGGACGGGAAGCAGGCGCGTCTCAAAGACAACAAACCGACAGACAGCTTTCCCCGGTTCAGGGAAGCGCGCTCATGCAAAGTCTTTCGCCGTTTCGCGGACAAAAGATCACCGTCGTCTGCATCCTGAATGACCTCGAGGGATGCCGATTCGCCGAAGCCTTCAAGGCCGTGTTTGTTGCTTCGGGGTGGAATTGCGAGGGAGTGAATCAGGTCGCATATACCGGGGGCTATCCTGTCGGAATCGAAGCAACTGTCAATCAGGCGGAAGCACAGGCCGGGCGCATTCCCCGAGCGGCCGACAGGCTGTTGAAGGCGCTCATAACACTCGGCCTTTGCGGGCAGGAAATATTCGTCCACCCGGCCGTGCCCGCCGGGCAGATCGAATTGAGGGTTGGCCGAAAAACACCCGCCAAGCCCGCCTCCGAAGGGAAACAAGGGGCCATCCCGATTCGGTAGGCGTATAGCTGTCGCGGCTTCGCTACATGTTGTCAGGTTTACCCGGATACCACTTGTCGTATTTACCTGACAGCAATTCCTAGTATCTCCTGATTAGATTCTCCCACGGGTGCGACGCAGCATGTCGGCCCGCGCCTCGTATCTCGTGCGAGGCGAAGCGGCCGCCACGACTCCATCACAAAGAATGTGATCGCGCGCCCAGTCACGGCCTTAAGGGCTGTGGCGTGGGAGGAATCGTGCCCGCCGTGGAACAAGTTTCCGCTCCGGGTTTTCTAACGTTCCTTCGGCGAAGCGCCGCCGTGAGAGGAGGTCAGCCGACTTCTCAATATTCAATCGCCAGTCTTGAACGCAAATGCCATCGCGCCAGCAGGTCGAAACGGATCTTCCCTTCGATCTGTATTCTGCGCGTTTCACAAACTTTATTTGGAGACAAAAATGCAAGCGAAACTGACTACCCGACCCGTCGAGCAAGTGATTGCGGCAATACATACCCTTGACCTTGATCCGATCAAACTCAAGCTCACGGGTCAAGAGGAAGGCCAAGGCTGGTCGCGGGAGTATGCTGACCGCATGGAACTGGCGTACAAGCGTTTCTTGACCTTATTGGCAACTCATCCCGAGGAAACCCTTGCCCCGAGCAAGGACGTGGACAAATTTTGGCACGGGCATATCTTGGACACTCTCAAGTACGCCGAAGACTGCGACAAGATGTTCGGCAATTTCCTGCACCACTTCCCTTACTTCGGAATGCGGGGCGCCGAAGACGCGGCGAATCTTGCGAAAGCAGCAGAGACCACGCGCCGCCTGTATCGACAGGAATTCGGGAGCGTGCCAAATCATGACGCAACCCGGTCTGGAATTTCCCCAAAAACCGAAAGCGTATCAATGTGCGGTGCGGCTATCCGAACCGGAGACGCGGCGATGTGTGGTGCGGCGATCCGAGCCGGGGACGCGGCGATGTGTGGTGCGGCGATCCGAGCCGGGGACGCGGCGATGTGTGGTGCGGCGATCCGAGCCGGGGACGCGGCGATGTGTGGTGCGGCGATCCGAGCCGGGGACGCGGCGATGTGTGGTGCGGCGATCCGAACCGGGGATCCGGCGATGTGCGGTGCAGCGATCCGAACCGGGGATGCGGCGATGTGCGGTGCAGCGATCCGCGCCGGGGACGCGGCGATGTGTGGTGCGGCCGTCCAGTTGGACAGCTCGGCGCGAGCCATTCCCATGCCCGCCTGATGCCGTATAAGCCCTTTTCTCAGCAAGGAAGGTCGCTTGGGGCCGGAGCAATCCGGCCTTTTCTACTCTTATCGCGTCGAGTAGTATCGGCCTGAGAGCACAACGATCCGCGTACGAGAATCGGCAAAGCGAAGATGGAGACAATGACCGCAGCCACAAACGGGGCAACTCGGCCGGTTTTCCATTCGGCTGTGCTCCCGTGGTTGGTATTGACCGTAGGCATCACGGCCTCTCTTTTCTTGTTCGCGCTTATCCGAGACTCTGTTGAGCACGTCGCTCGCCTGCGGTTCGAGCGCGAGGCGAAGGACGCAAATAGCATTATTGAAGGACGTCTCCATTCTTATAGCAATGTTTTATACGCGTTGCGGGCGTTGTTCGCCAGCGAAGACCCGGTCGATCGGCTTCGGTTCCATCGCTTTGTCGAATCGCTCGACCTGAAGCATCGCTACCCTGGTTTCATTTCTCTGAACTATGCCGCGTACGTTCCTGCCCGGGACAGGAAACGCTTTGAAGAAGCGGTGCGTCGCGATACCAGTTTTGATTCACGAGGTTATCCCCAGTTCGCGATCAACCCCCCTGGGGAGCGCGCCGAATATTTCGCTATTGTGTATCTCGAGCCGATGCTCGGCTATGAATTTGCGTTCGGCTTCGACCTTGGCGTGAGTCCACTGGCTGCAAACCCGGAAAAGATAGGGGTGGCCATGCGTTCGGGGCGGGATACCGGAAACCTGACCAGTTCTGCACAACCACTCCGGGTAAAGCGTGCCAAAGAAGCCATCTATTTGGCGATGCGGCTGGCGGTTTACGGGAAAGGGATGCCCGTCGACACCGTAGAACAACGGCGGGCGGCCTATGTCGGTTCAGTCGGCTCGGGCTTCGACGTTGAAAATCTGATGAGAGGCGCGCTCAAAGAGGAGATGCTGCGGTACATGCAGATCAGGTTATACGATGCCGGGTCTGCCGCTAGCGAACGTCGTTCCGGATCCGACGAGAGGCAGCTGCTGTTTGACAGCGGCCAGCCGAACAGGGGATCCCCCGCGCAATCTGCCATGGGTGATCCCGGCTCAGTATTCGTTCACACTCTGCCGATCGAAATCGCCAGCCGAGTCTGGGAATTCCAATACACCGCGCCGAAAGACGCAATAATCGGACGCCTCGACAGGCTCTGGCCGTATTGGGTGTTGATCGGGGGATTAGTCTCGAGCCTGCTCCTGTTCGGCGTGCTTTATTCCTTGTCTTCGTCGCGCGGTCGGGCCTTGAAGCTCGCCGAGCGGATGACGAAAGATCTGCGCGAAACCGAAGAACGCTTCCGCCTGATCGCCGAGAATGCCTCCGACCTGATTGCCCTGGTCGACCTGGATGGCCGACGAGTCTACGTCAACCCCACTTATGGTCGCCTATTCGGAGACTACAAGGGGCTCGTAGGGTCCAGTGCGTTTCAGGAGATTCATCCCGAGGACAGGGAACAGGTGCAGAAGGCGTTCTTTGAGACGATCCACGACGGCCAGAACCGGCATGTAGAGTTTCGGTTTCTGCTGCCGAGCGGAGAGATACGCTACATCGAGAGCTATCGCAGCGCCGTGTTCGATTCACACGGCAAGGTCGCGCTCGTCGTCGCGGTGGCGCGGGACGTGACGGAACGGCGGGGAACCGAAGAAGCCCTGCGGGCCCGCGACGTCCAGCTGCAGGAAGCTCAGGCGCTCGCCAATCTGGGAAGCTGGGTGTGGGATTTGCGCACCAACTCTCACACCTGGTCCGAGCAGCTTTGCAGGATTTTCGGAGTGACCCAGGACCGGGTCCCGGCGAGCTTCGACGGGTTCTATCGGTTCGTTCACCGGCACGACCGGGAACGCACGGCCAAGATGGCGGGCGAAGCGCTGCGCTCCGGCAAGGCCTACGAAAATCAGTTTCGCATCGTGCGCGAGGATGGATCGACCAGGACGATCCACAGCCAGGTCCGCGTAGACCGCGACGACGCGGGCCGCGCGCTGCGCTTCATCGGGACCTGCCAGGACATCACCGAGAGAAAACTGGCCGAAGAACAGGTGCGGCTCACCCAGGAGCGGTTCCGCATGATGGTGGAGAACGTCCGCGACTACGCCATCTACATGCTCGACATGAACGGCTACATCACGAGCTGGAACCTCGGAGCGGAGCGCATCGAGGGGTATCGCGCCGAGGAGATCATCGGAAAGCACTACTCGCGTTTCTTCCTGCAGGATCATGCCGCCCGGGGCGATCCGGGAATGCAACTCCAGTTCGCCTCGATCCAGGGCCGCTACGAAAGCGAGGGCTGGCGCGTCCGCAAGAACGGCTCGCGATTCTGGGCCCACGTCATCGTCACGCCTCTGCTCGACGAGTCGGGAAACTCCCGAGGTTTTTCCGAGATCACCCACGACATCACCGAACGCAAGCGCGCCGAAGAAGACCTGCACAACTACGCCGATCGCCTGAAAACCACCTCACGCCGTCTGGTTGAGGTCCAGGAAGCGGAACGCAGGCTCCTTGCGAGAGAATTGCACGACCGGGTCGGACAGAATCTCACGGCGCTCGGGATAAATTTGAGCATCGTGGCTGGCGGCCTGCCCGCCGGCGCGAAGCCCGAGCTGGCCGCGCGACTCGAGGAATGCGGCGTGCTCGTCGAAGGCACGGTCGACGCCATGCGCAACGTCATGGCCGAACTTCGGCCGCATGCGCTGGACGATTACGGTCTCCCCGCCGCCCTGCGCTCGCTCGCCACGGGTTTTTCGCGCCGGACGGGCATACAGGTCGCCTTTGAAGGAGGCTCGCCCGGGTCCGATCTGCCCAAGCCGGTCGACCTCGCCATGTTCCGGATCGCCCAGGAGGCGCTCAACAATGTCGCTAAGCACGCCAACGCCCAGCGCGTCGAAATCGCCGTCCGACGTGCCAAAGGGCACGCGACTTTGTCGGTACGGGACGACGGCGTCGGCTTCGATCCGCAGCGGATCGAAACGCCGACACCGGATGCCGGCTGGGGGCTGTTGATCATGCGGGAAAGGGCCGAAGCGGTCGGGGCACGGTTCTCGCTGAAGGCCGGTCTCAATACCGGCGTACAAGTGGTCGTGGACTATCACGTCGAGGCGGAGGAGGTCTGACATGCCGGTCACCGTACTGCTCGCCGACGATCATGCCGTGGTCCGGGACGGTCTTCGGGCCTTGCTCGAGAACGGCAACGACCTGCAGGTGGTCGCGGTTGCCGGCAACGGCCGCGAAGCCGTGCTCGAGGCACAACGCCTTCGGCCGGATATCGTCATCATGGATATCGCCATGCCGGAACTCGACGGCGTCGAGGCGACGCGGCGTATCGTCGAGAGGTGTCCGGACACGCGCGTGCTGATTCTGTCCATGTATCTGAGCGCCGAGCATATCTACCGCGCGCTGCAGGCGGGCGCGCAGGGCTACGTTCTGAAGGAATCGGCAGGCGAAGAAGTGGTGGAGGCCATCCGCACTCTGCGCGCGGGGAAGCGCTACCTCAGCCACCGGATCACCGAGACGGTCATCGACGACTACCTTCGCGAAGGGGCCAACGTCAGCCCGCTGGACAGTTTGAGCCTGCGAGAGAGAGATGTGCTGCAACTGGTCGTCGAGGGACGCACCAATGCCACCATCGCGCAGGCCTTGTCGCTCTCGCCCAAGACGGTCGAAACCTATCGCGCCCGCATCATGAAGAAGCTCAAGGTTCGCGATACTGTCGAGCTGGTCAAGTTTTCCATGAGGCACGGACTCATCAGCTGAGTCATCTGGCGGGCTCCCGGAGTATCGAGCGCGTCGGGCCGATCACGCGCTAACATGCGGAAATGACCCGATACGCGGTCCGCCGCAGTCTGCTGCTTGCGCCGCTGTCTCAGCACAAGGGCCGCCTCGCGCTTTCGGTGCTGGCCATCGCGCTCGGCGTTGCGCTCGGTTACGCCGTTCAGCTCGTCAATCAGGCTGCGGTCAACGAATTCGAGGCCGCGGTGCTGACGCTTTCCGGAGAGGCCGATCTCGCCGTGCGAGGTGCGGGGGCGGGTTTCGACGAGGGGCTCTATCCGCGAATTGCGAAGCTGCCCGAGGTCGCGGTAGCCAGCCCCGTGCTCGAGGTGGACGCAAGGCTTCCGGGCCGGCGCGAGCCCTTGAAAATCCTGGGGCTCGATATTTTCCGTGCGGCGCGCATCCAGCCTTTTCTCGCGGAAGGAGGGAACGGGCGCGTTCCCGAGTCCAGACTTGATTTTCTCCGCCCCGACCGGGTTTTTCTCTCCGCTGCCGCGGCGGAATGGCTCGACCTGAAAAAAGGCGACACGCTCTCCGTCCAGGTCGGGCTGCGGGTAATTTCGCTGCAAGTCGCGGGCGTGCTGGGCGACAGCCGCCGGCAGCGATTCGCGATCCTCGACATCGGTGCCGCGCAGGCGATTTTTCTGCGGTCGGGTTTTTTGAACCGCATCGACCTGCGGCTGCGTCCGGGAGCCGATCCTGAGCGTCTCGCCGCGCGTCTGCGCGTGGACTTGCCGCCGGGCACCCTGATCGAGCGGCCGGACGCCGACGTCGAGCGCAGCGGGTCGCTGTCGCGCGCTTACCGCGTGAATCTCAACGTGCTCGCGCTGGTGGCGCTCTTCACGGGCGGATTGCTCGTTTTCTCGGCGCAGGCCCTGGCCGTCGTTCGCCGGCGCACACAACTCGCGCTGCTTCGCGTGCTCGGCATGACGCGCCGCGGGCTGGTCGCGATGATTCTGGGCGAGGCGGCCATCATCGGCGCGCTCGGCGCGATTGTCGGGATCGCTATCGGCTATACGACCGCCGCTTCGGTGCTCCGGCACTTCGGTGCCGAACTCGGAGCCGGGTATTTTCGCGGTCTGGAACCGACGCTCGCGTTCGACGGACCGGCGCTCGCGCTGTTCTTCTCGCTCGGCGTTCTGACGGCCGTGCTTGGCAGCCTTGCCCCGGCGCTGGAAGCCGCCGGCGCCGCGCCGGCGCTCGCCTTGAAGGCCGGCGACGAAGGGCGCGCCTTCGAACGCCTGCAGCCGGTGTGGCCGGGACTCACGGTGCTGCTTGCCGGCGCGGCCTTGACTCAAGCCGGGCCGGTGCGCGGCCTGCCCTTGTTCGGCTATGCGGCGATCGCACTGCTGCTGATCGGCGCCGTGGTGCTGATGCCGCGCATCGCGGTCCTGTGCTTTCGCGCGGCACCGTTGCTCGGGCCGGTGTCCGCCCGGATCGGACTCGCGCAGCTTCGCGGCGCCCCGGGCCAGGTGGGAGTGAGCCTGGCGGCGATCGTCGCAAGCGTGAGCCTCATGGTGTCGATGGCGATCATGGTGGCCTCGTTCCGCGTGTCGCTGCAGGAGTGGCTGGAACGGGTGCTGCCCGCAGACCTCTATCTGCGCACCGGTCCGGGTCCGGACACGGGATTCTTTTCGCCCGCCGATCAACGCGCGATCGCCACGCTTCCCGGGATTCGCCGCGTCGAGTTCCTGCGCAGCCAGCGGCTGATCGTCGCGGCCGACAAGCCGCCGATCACCTTGCTTGCCCGGGCGGTCGAAGCCGAGGGCAGGGTGCCGCCGCTTCTGGGAGCGGCGCATGAACTCAAGCCGGGCGATGCGCCGGCCGCATGGGTGAGCGAGGTTGCCTCGGAAATCTACGGGTGGCGGCCCGGCGCAGTGATCGAGCTTCCCCTGGGCGGGCGGCGCGCGCGCTTCACCGTCGCCGGTGTGTGGCGAGATTACGCGCGCCAGCAGGGGGCGGTGCTGATCGAGCGCTACCAATACCTTCGCTATACCGGAGACGCCTACGCCAACGATGCGGCGTTGTGGCTTGCGCCGGGCGCGGATCGGGCGAGTCTGGCGCGAGAGGTCGAAGCACGCGTTGCCGGCGGTGCGAACGTCGAGATCGCGGGGCCGGGGGAGATTCGCGATCTCTCGCTCAAGGTGTTCGATCGCACGTTCGCGGTGACCTACGCGCTCGAAGCGGTGGCGGTGATCATCGGCCTGTTCGGACTTTCCGCGAGCTTCGGTGCGCTCGTTCTGGCGCGGAGGCGCGAATTCGGCGTCCTGCGCCATCTCGGAATGACGCGACGCCAGATCGGCGCCATGCTCGCCGCGGAAGGCTTCCTCGTGAGCGGGCTGGGTCTTGCGGTGGGTCTTGCGCTGGGCTGGCTGATCAGCCTCGTGCTGATCCATGTCGTCAACCGCCAGTCGTTCCATTGGGGGATGGAACTGCATCCGCCCTGGCAGCTTCTCGCCGAATTCGTCACGGTGATGCTGGTGCTCGCCACCTGCACCGCCATCGCGAGCGGGCGGCAGGCGATGGGCGGAGACGTCGTGCGGGCGGTGAAAGAGGATTGGTGATGAGGCGCGATTCAGGATCCAATGCCGGGAATTCGGCGGGGAAGGGATCATCGCGATTTGTTGTCGCGCTGGTGTTTGCTCTTGCCCCAATCGTCGCATACGGCCAAAACGACTACCCGCAGGTTCGCCCGGGCGTGGCGCTGCAGTTCCCGCGCGATCGCGGCAGCCATCCGCAGTTCCGCAACGAATGGTGGTACATCACCGGCTGGCTCAAGGCGGGCGACGGCAAGGAGCTCGGCGTGCAGATCACCTTCTTTCGCAACCGGCCGGACATCGCCGAGCAGCTTACCAGCCGGTTCGCGCCGCGGCAGCTATTGCTCGCGCATGCGGCGCTCGCCGATCCGCAGGTCGGACGGCTGCTGCACGACCAGCGCAGCGCCCGCTCGGGGCTGGGGCTCGCCGAAGCAGAACAAGGGCGTACCGACGTTGCGATCGAAGACTGGTCGCTCAAGGAAACCGCAAGCGGCTACGCGGCACAAGTGGCGGCACGCGACTTCAGCTACGCGCTGCGCTTCGAAGCGAAACAGGCGGTGATGCTCCAGGGCGAGCGCGGCTTCAGCCGCAAGGGGCCGAAACCGGCGCAGGCGAGCTACTACTACAGCCTGCCGCAGCTCGCCGTCAGCGGCAGCGTCGTCATCGGCGGGCGCGAGCTGCAAGTCTCGGGTGTGGCCTGGCTCGATCACGAGTGGTCGAGCGAACCCCTGGCGGAGGAGGTGGTCGGCTGGGACTGGGTCGGAATCAATTTCGCAGACGGCGGGGCGCTGATGGCGTTTCGCATGCGGTCAGCTGACGGCGGCAGCTTCTGGACGGGCGGGGCTTTGCACGGCGCAGACGGCCGCGTACGCACCCTCAAGCCGGGAGAAGTGCAGTTCGCGACGCACAAACGCTGGCGTTCGCCCCGGACCGGAGCCGAGTATCCGGTTTCGGTGCGAGTGACGGCCGGACGATTGATCCTGGATATGGAACCGCTGATGGAGGATCAGGAGCTCGATGCGCGCGCCAGCACCGGCACCGTCTATTGGGAAGGCGCAGTGCGTGCGAGGCAGGGGGACAGGGTCGTGGGCCAGGGTTATCTCGAGCTGACGGGCTATTGGAAGCCTCTGAAGCTCTGAAGACCCGCGAGCTTCGGATAGAATCAATCCCGGGATCACCGCGCAGGAAAATACGCATTGCCCGCAAGTCAAGAAACCTCCTTCGTTTCCGTTCTGGGTCACAAGCTCGAAGTGCTGAGAATCGCGGGCGCCGATGCGCCCACGCTGGTATTCCTGCACGAAGGTCTGGGCTCGGTCGCGATGTGGCGCGATTTCCCGCAGAAGGCGGCCGCAGCCACGGGCTGCGCCGCGGTGGTGTACTCGCGCTATGGATACGGCCAATCCGACGTGCTGCGCGAGGCGCGCGCGGTCGACTACATGCACGTCGAGGCGCTCCAGGCGCTGCCGCAACTGCTTCAGGCGCTCGATATCAGCGATCCGGTCCTCGTCGGGCATTCCGACGGCGGCTCGATCGCGCTCATTCACGCGGCCGCGAACGCCGCGACGAGGGGCCTCGTGGTCATGGCGCCCCATGTCTTCGTCGAAGACATCAGCGTGAAGAGCATTGGCGAAGCGAAAACCGCGTTCGAGAACACCGACCTCCCGCAGAAGCTCGGCCGCTATCACGCCGACGCGGCGAAGACCTTTCGCGGATGGAACGACATCTGGCTGCATCCGGATTTCCGGAGCTGGAACATCGAGGAGGTCCTGCCGCGCGTCCACTGTCCGGTGCTCGCGATCCAGGGATTCGACGACGAGTACGGGACCATGGCGCAGCTCGAGGCAATCGCCAAGCAGACCGGCGGTCCGATCGAGCTGCTGCGCCTTGCAGATTGCCGCCATTCCCCGCACCGCGACCAGCCCGCCGTGGTGATCGAGGCGATGTCGCGGTTCATCGCCCGGCTGGACGACGATAGCTAAGGCCCGTTATCTCCGGAAAACGGATTTCAGGCACAATACCGCGCTTCTGTTGACGTCGTCCCCGCGGAAGCGGGGACCCAGGGACTCTCAAGCAACGACGCTGGATTCCCGCTTGCGCGGGAATGACAGTCAGGCGAGTGACACGGCGTTTCGGTCAAATGGCCGTCAATAAATCCTAAATTCAGAATATCAACTCATGAATCCCAAGCTCAAGCTCGATATCTTCCCGCATATCTTTCCCAAGGCGTTTTTCGAGCGAGTGAAAGGAATCGCGGAGCAGAATCCGGCGCTCGCCGCGCAGATCAAGCGCTGGCTGCACATTCCGGTGCTGTGGGACCTGGAGGCGCGCCTGCGCATGATGGATCGCTTCAAGGGGTACAAGCAGATTCTGACGCTTTCGCTGCCGGCGATCGAGTTCCTGGCGCCGCCCGACCAGTCGCCGGAGCTGGCACGCCTGGCGAACGACGGCATGGCGGAGATCGTGGCGAAGCACCCGGATTACTTTCCGGCCTTCGTCGCGTCGCTGCCGATGAACAACGTGCCCGAGACTCTGAAGGAGATGGACCGCGCCATCGGAGAGCTCGGCGCGAAGGGCATCCAGATTTTCACCAACATGAACGGACGGCCGCTCGACGACCCGGAGTTCTACCCGATCTTCGAGCGCATGGCGAACAAGTACGACCTGCCGGTCTGGGTGCACCCGACGCGCACCGCGAAATTCGTCGACTACCCGGGCGAGGCCAAATCGAAGTACGAGATCTACTGGCTGTTCGGCTGGCCTTACGAGACCAGCGCCTTCATGGCGCGGCTGGTGTTTTCCGGAATGATGGAGAAGCTGCCCAAGCTCAAGATCATCACGCACCACCTAGGTGCGATGGCGCCGTTTTTCGACGCGCGCATCGGCTACGGGATGGATCAGCTGGGCACGCGGACTTCGGACGAGGACTACACCGTCATCCTGAAGCGCATGGCCAAGCGCCCGGTCGACTACTTCAAGATGTTCTACGCCGACACTTCGGTCAACGGCTCGAAATCGGCCACGCGCTGCGGCCTGGATTTCTTCGGCGCGGATCACGTGCTGTTCGGCACCGACTGTCCCTTCGATCCCGAAGGCGGGCCGCTTTTCATCCGCGAGATCATCAAGACCATAGCTTCGCTGAAATTGAAGGACGGCGACCAGCGCAAGGTCTATTTCGGCAATGCCATCCGCTTGCTGAAACTGGAACTGCCCGCGGCGCCGAAGGCCACGGCGAAATCCTCAGGATCGAAGTCGAAATCCGGCAAGGCGAAATCCGCCAAGTCGAAGAAGGGAACGAAGCGCAAATGACGATCCCCCGCGACCGGGTCGCCTACTCCGCGATCGTCGACCGGCCCAAGCTCAAGCTTCCGGCCGGCAAGCGCATCGTAGTCTGGACCGTCGTCAATCTCGAAGTCTGGGATATCGGCAAGCCGATGGCGCGGCAAGTGCTGCCCGCGCCGACCGGCGTGCCGCTTTTGCCCGACGTGCCGAACTGGAGCTGGCATGAGTACGGCATGCGCGTGGGTTTCTGGCGCTTTCACGCACTCTACGAAAAACTTCGCATCAAGCCGACGCTCGCCATCAACGCGCGCGTGTGCGCCGACTACCCGCGCGTCGCGCAGGCGTGCAAGGATTCCGGCTGGGAGTTTATGGGCCACTCCTTCGAGCAGGGACCCATCCATAATGAAAAAGACCAGCCGGCAATGATCAGGCGATCGCTCGACACGATCGAAAAATTCACCGGGAAACGTCCGGTAGGCTGGCTGGGGCCGGGACTCACGGAAACCTACGACACGCCCGAGCACCTCACCGCCGCCGGCGTCAAGTACATCGGCGACTGGGTCTACGACGACGAGCCCACGGAAATTTCAACTGCGAACGGGCCGCTCATCACGCTGCCTTACACCGTGGAGTGCAACGACATCCCAATGATGATCGTGCAGCACCACGAGGCCGCGTACTGGACGCAGAAGTGCATCGACTGTTTCGAGCGGCTGTACAAGGAAGGCGCCGATCGGCCGAAGATCATGGCGATCGCCATCCATCCCTATATCAGCGGCCAGCCGTTCCGCATCAAGTACCTCGAAGAGGTGTACGCGCGCATCGCCAAATTCAAGGGCGTGGTGCACTGGAACGGCGAGCAGATACTCGATTGGTATCTGAAGGCGAGGAAGCAAGCGAAGTAGGGCGGGTCGGTCATATCGCGCGATCGGTACGCGTGAAGCTCCGGCTCTATCGGCCTACGACGATCAAGACGCCGGCCGCGATGGCGAGGATCGCCATCACCATGCCCAGTCCCGAGAAGCTGAGATTGAGCAGGGGTATCACCCCGGTCATGATCAGCCAGGCGGCCAACAACAGCATTCCGAGATTTCTTGTCACTTTCATTGGTGGACTCCTTTGTAATACTTGCTTGACGATTCAATCTTCGTGGTCAGGCCGGGAGCGATCGGAAGAGTACAGGAACGCTCTCGCCATCGTCAGGGGATGGCTCAGGGCGGTGACGAGGCGTCCCAACCTGCCTTCCGGCTCGTGAAACAGACCGAGCTGACGCATCACGGTCCCCCGGTCGTAGTAGATGCGCTCGCCCGCGAGTCGGTCCTGGGCATCGAAGGTGAAGATGCCGCAGAGCGGGAATTCCACGCGCCGGCCGGTTGCCGGCATTCCTCCTCGCCAGATTCCCAGGTGGGTGCCCCGAATGGTGACCTCGAGAACGATCGCATCGCTTGCTACGTGCCGATGTCGTATTTCGATGGTGAGGTCGGGTAATGACGCGAGGAGCTCGGTGTAGTACGAGCGCACGCCTTCGAGGCCGAGACGGTGGTCCTGCCATGGCTCGTCGTCATAGCGTGCATCGGCGCCGAAGGTGGCCATGAGGCCGGCGAGGTCATGGCGGTTCTCACATTTAACGTGCTCCTCCACAACGGCCAGTCGCGCCTTCAGGCGCGCGGCATCGACCTCGGACATTGAGTCATCTCCAATCTGCGAAGTTTCATGGGCGGTCCAACGTGATGCTATGCAAAGGCCTGTGAGCACGCTTGATGCCGCACGGGGCCGGTCGGCTCATTCGCCCGGCGCATCTTCCTGCAAAAACTGCAGCACGGCGACTTCGTCACGCCGTAGCGCCGCGCGGGGTTGTTCCTTGCGATCCTGCCGCGGAAGAGGGGGGGAGGACAGTTGCGCGGTGAGGCCCAGGAGGTAGGCGCGCACCAGGCCCGGATGGACGTAATACTTGCGGCATACGGTGCGCGTGTTGCCGAGTCGCTTGGCGACTGCGTCGATCGCGCGGATCATGTTGCGCTCGGCTTCGCGGCTGTTCGCGGCGGGGCCCATGTTGCACAATTCCCTTGCGGCGAGCATGGTGCCGGCCCAGGTGCGGAAATCCTTGGCGGTGATGTCGCGGCCGGTGGTTTCGCGGAGATAGGCGTTGACGTCGTCCGAGGAAATCGTCTGGCGCTTGCCCGAGGGGTCGATGTACTTGAACAGTTCGTAGCCGGGAAGGTCCTGGCACTGCTGGATGATGCGCGCAAGGCGCCGGTCGGTGATCGAAACGGTGTGATCGACGCCGCTCTTCCCGCGAAAAGAAAAGTGCAGCTTTGCGCCCTTGACCTCCACATGGCGATCGCGCAGGGTGGTGAGACCGAAGGAGCGGTTGTCGCGTGCGTACTCGTCGTTGCCGACGCGGATCAGTGTCTTGTCGAGCAGCATCACGACCGTGGCGAGGATCTGGCGGCGCGTCAGATCGCGCGCGCGCAGGTCGCGCTCGACGCGCTCGCGGATCTCCGGAAGGATCTCGCTGAACTCGAGCATGCGGCGAAACTTCGACTTGTCGCGCGTCTCGCGGTACAGGGGATGGTAGCGGTACTGCTTGCGCCCGCGGGCGTCGCGCGCGGTCACCTGGATGTGGCCTTTCGGGTCGGCGCTGATCCAGACGTCGGTCCAGGCCGGCGGAATCGCAAGGGCGTTGATGCGCTTGCGCTCGGCCGGATCGGTGATTCGGGCGCCGTCGGGTGCGCGAAAGGTCCAGCCCTTTCCCGCGCGTTCGCGGTGGATTCCGGCGATGCCGTCGGTGACGTAGTTCAGCCCGGCGCGGAGCGCGGCCTTGCGGTGTTCCTCGATATTGGGGGAGCCCACTGCGTCAGCCTTTGCCCGGATGAACGTCGCCGCAGCTCTTGCAGGTGCGCAAGGCCTTGCTCGCGTAGAACGGCTCGAACAGCGGCGGAAGATCGCGCACGATGCTCTTCAGCTGCACTTCCACGCGGTGGAGGAGCTGGTGGCATTTCAGGCAGTACCACTCGAAGGCGTCTTTGACGCCTTCGGGGCGCGTGCGCTCGATCACCAGACACACGCTGCCGGCCTCGGGTCGCTGCGGGGAATGGCGCAGGTGCGGCGGCATGAGGAAGATCGCGCCTTCCTTCAGGTCGAATCGCCCGGGCTTGCCATTCTCCATGACCTTGAGAAAGGCGTTGCCCTTCACCTGGTAGAAAAATTCCTCGTAGGGATCGTCGTGGAAGTCGGTCCGGTGGTTGGGGCCGCCGACGACGGTGACGATGAAATCCGTGTCTTCCCAGACCTGCGCGTTGCCGACCGGCGGCTTGAGCAGATGCCGGTGCTCCTCGATCCACTTCGGCAAGTCGAGGGCTTTCAGCACGTCTCGTCGTCCCCGCGAAAGCGGGGACCCAGTGACTCTTGAGCTACGACGCTGGATTCCCGCTTTCGCGGGAATGACGAGTTGGGCGAACGCGATGTCAAAGTTTTATGCAAACGTTGGTCGGCTCGGAATAGAAATTGAGCGAGTGCAGCCCGCCTTCGCGGCCGATGCCCGAGAGCTTGGCGCCGCCGAAGGGCGTGCGCAGGTCGCGCAGGAACCAGCAGTTCACCCAGGAGATGCCGACCTCCATCGTCTGGCCGACGCGGTGGCCGCGAGAGAGATTGGTGGTCCAGACCGTGGAGGCGAGGCCGTAGGGCGTGTCGTTCGCCATGGCGACCGCTTCTTCCTCCTTGTCGAAGGGCGCGATGTGGGCGCAGGGGCCGAAGATCTCCTCGCGCACCGTGCGCGCGGATTCCGGCAGTCCGGTCCACAGCGTCGGCTGGATCCAGGCGCCGTTGTCGCGTGCGTCGCCGAATTTGGGCACGCCGCCGCCGGTCACGACCTTCGCGCCTTCCTTCTTCGCCAGCTCGTAGTAGGAGAGGACTTTCTCGCGGTGCTGCTTCGAGATGAGCGGCCCCAGGTTGGTCGCCTTGTCCTGCGGAAAGCCGAGCACCAGGGCCTCCGCCCTGGCTTTCAGCGCGGCGACGAAGCGATCGAAGATAGGCCGCTCGACATACACGCGCTCGGGTGCGAGGCACACCTGGCCGGTATTGGAGAAGATCGCGTTCGACATGCCGGCGACCGCCGCATCGAAGTCGCAGTCGGCGAACACGATTCCCGCGTTCTTGCCGCCCAGCTCGAAGGAGATCGGCTTCACCGTCGGCGCGACCGCTTTCATGATCGCCGCGCCCGTCGCCGTCTCGCCGGTGAAGGTGACGCCGTTCACGTCAGGGTGCGTAGTGATGAATTCTCCGGCCGAATCCGGCCCGAAGCCGTGCACCACGTTGTAGACGCCGGGCGGCACGCCGGCTTCGTGCATGACCTCGGCGAGCAAGGTCGCGGTCGAAGGCGTTTCTTCCGAAGGTTTCGCCACGATGGTGTTGCCGCAGGCGAGCGCCGGCGCGAGCTTCCAGGTGAGGAGCAGCAGCGGCAGGTTCCAGGGCGCGATCACGCCGACCACGCCCAGGGGTTTGCGCATGGCGTAGTTCACCGCGCCTTTGCCGTCCGGCGTGTCGAGATGGTAGGCCTCGGTGCCGTAGGTGCGCACGATGTCGGCGAACACGCGGAAGTTCGCGGCGCCGCGCGGGATGTCGAGGTGGCTCGCGAGGGACACCGGTTTGCCGGTGTCGGCGACTTCGGCCGCAAGAAAATCGTCGAAGCGCTTTTCGATCCCTTCGGCGACCTTGCGCAGCAGATCGACGCGCGCCTGCAGCGCCATCTTGCCCCAGGGACCTTTTAGCGCAGCCTTTGCGGAGCGTACCGCCGCGTCCACCATCGCGCGGTCGGCCTCGTGGACCTGGGCGACCACCGTGCCGTCGACCGGATTGATCTTGGCAAACTGCTTCCCGCTGCCGACGAACTGGCCGTTGATGTAGCACTTGCGCTCGGTAACCTTGATAGGGGCAGTCATGGAATCTCCGCGGAGGGCGTAGGCAGGCCCTGAAAAATAGGGGATACTTTACCAAAATGCGTAGAGCCCATGCGCCCAAGTGGGCGTCGCAGAGCGGCAGCCCCCTGCGATGACCCTCATCTCCAAGGAACGCGCGATCCTGTTTGCCGACGTGAGCGGCAGCACGGCGCTCTACGAGCTGCTCGGCGACAAGCCCGCCGCCAAGACGATCGAAGCCTGCCTCGGCGAACTGAGGCAGGTCGTGGCGAAACGCAACGGCCAGGTCGTCAAAAATATCGGCGACGAGATCATGGTGGTGTTCGGCAAGCCCGAAGCCGCCTGCGACGCGGCAAGAGAAATGCAGCAGCGCGTCGTCGCCTTGCTCCCGACCGCCGGCGTGAAGCTCGCCATCCGCGTCGGCTTCCATTTCGGGCTGGTCCTCGAGGACAAGGGCGATTTCTGGGGAGACGGGGTCAACACCGCGGCGCGCCTCACCGAGCTCGCCAGGGCGGGGCAGATTCTCACCAGCGGCGCCACAGCGAACGCCTTGCCCGCCGCGCAACGCACCAACTTGCGCGATCTGGACGCGATCCAGGTGAAGGGCAAGCAGGAGGCGGTGCGCGTGTTCGAGCTGATGTGGGGGGACACCGAGGACTCGACCCAGTTTGCGGGCCTCGCGTCCAGCGCCAAGGTTGAAACCAAACTTACCCTGGAAATCGGCGAGCGCACCATGGATTTCCCGCCCGGAAAAACGTCTCTCAGCTTCGGCCGCGAAGCAAGCTGCGATATCGTCGTCAAGGAGAAGACCGCGTCGCGCCTGCATGCGCGCATCGAGCGCCGCGGCGTGCAGTACGTGCTGTTCGACGAATCGACCAACGGTACCTACGTGGCCATCGAAGGAGACCGCGAGGTGCTGATGCGCCGCGACCAGATCATGCTGCGCGGCCGGGGCAAGATCGGTTTCGGCACCTCGACCGAAACGGCGGCCGAGCTGTTGCTGTTCGACTGCTCCTGAGCCCGGAGACGGAAGGCGTGCCGCGGCGCATCGCGCCCGGCCGCGGGTGCTAAAATTCCCCTTTTTCCGGAGAGTTGACGTGAATCAGGTCGCATCGGCAGCGCGCACGGCGGTTTCGGGAAAAGAGCACTGGATCACAAGGAGCGGCAAGGGCAGCGAAAAAATCCGGCTCTTTCTCTGGCAGAAGCTCCCCGCCGCGGGCGTGCAGAAGCGCGGCACCGTGCTTTTCGTGCACGGCTCTTCGATGGCCTCGCAGCCGACCTTCGACCTCAAAGTCCCCGGACGTCCCGATTCCTCCGTGATGGACTGGTTCGCCGCGCGCGGCTTTGAATGCTGGTGCATGGATCACGAGGGCTACGGGCGCTCCGACAAGTCGCGCCCGATCAACTGCGACATTCCGAACGGCGCCGACGATCTTGCGGCAGGCAGCGAATACATCCTCAAGACGATCGGCGGAGGGAAGTTGCATGTGTACGGCATTTCCTCGGGAGCGCTGAGAGCGGCGCTCTTCGCAGAGCGGCATCCCGAGCGCGTCGCGCGGCTCGCGCTCGACGCTTTCGTGTGGACGGGCGAGGGCAGCCCGACGCTCGCCGAGCGAAAGAAAAGGCTGGCCGAATTCTCGGTGAAGAACCGACGGCCGATCGATCGCGCGTTCGTGCACAGCATCTTCGAGCGCGATCATCCGGGCACGGCGGACAAGGCGACCATCGAAGCTTTCGCCGACGCCATCGTCGCGCTGGACGATTCGGTCCCGACCGGAACCTACGTCGACATGTGTTCGAAATTGCCGATCGTCGATCCGGCGAAGATCACCGTGCCCACGATCGTCATGCGCGGACAATGGGACGGGATCGCCGGGATCGACGATTTGATCGAATTCTTCAAGCGCCTGCCCAATCCCGACAAGCAGTTCTCGGTCATGGCGGGCATTTCGCATGCGAGCTTTCATCAGAAGAACTACCTGATGGTCTATCACATCCTGCATTCGTTCTTCTCGCAACCGGAACCGGTCTACAAGGGTTGAATCGATGCGCGCGCTTTCTTCGCTGCTCCTCGCCTTGTCGCTCGTCGCGCCCGCGGCAGCGCAAAACTATCCGAACCGTCCGGTGCGCATCGTGATTCCGCTCTCGCCTGGCGGGACGACCGACGTGCCGGGACGCATCATCGCCCAGAAGCTCTCCGAATCTCTCGGCCAGCAGTTTTTCGTCGAGAACCGGGCAGGCGCCGGGGGCACGATCGGCTCGGACTTCGTCGCCAAGTCCAGGCCCGACGGCTATACGCTGCTGCTCACCGCGTCGCCTTTCGTGATCGCGCCGCATGTGTACAAGAACCTGCCGTACGACACGCTTGCCGATTTCGCGCCTGTGATCCGGATCGCCACCGGGCCGTACGTCCTGGTCGTGCATCCCTCGCTCGGCGTAAATTCCGTGAAGGAGCTGATCGCGCTCGCGAAGAAAGATCCGGGCAAGATCGATTTCGCCAGCTCAGGCAACGGCGGCGCACAGCACCTCGTCACCGAGCTCTTCATGTACATGGCCGGCATCAAGCTCAACCATGTGCCGTACAAGGGCAGCGGGCCGGCGCAGCAGGACTTGATGTCGGGCATCATCAAGGTGAGCTTCGTCGGCACGCCGATCGCGATTCCGCATATGAAATCCGGGCGGTTGAAAGCCCTCGGCGTCAGCACGGCGAAACGCTCGCCCGAGATGCCTGAGGTGCCGACCATCGCCGAGGCCGGCGTTCCGGGATACGAGGCGCGTGTGTGGATCGGCATGCTCGCCCCGGCCGCCACGCCGCGCGAGATCGTCGCGAAGCTGAACGGGGAGATCGGCAAGCTCATGGGTGCTGACGAGGTGAAGAAGCTCCTCGCCCCGACCGGCATGGAGCCCGACCCGGACACGCCCGAGCAGTTCGGCGCCTACCTCAAGGCCGATTTCGACAAGTGGGGCAAGGTCGTGCGCGACTCGGGGGCGACGGTCCAATAGAAAACCGGGGACAGACCACCATTTTCAGCGCTGCGACGCTTCGCGGCCTTTGCCGCCGGAGGAAATAGTGGTCTGTCCCCGGTTTTCATGAGGGAAATCATCTTCCTACTGGCGCTCGCCAGCGCCAATGCCGGCATCGCGCTGCGTGCCGTCGAGCCGATGCTGCCGCGCCTCGCCTCGGATTTCGGCGAGAGCGTCTCGGCGACCGCGGTGATCATCTCCGCATATGCCCTGGCCTACGGCGGTGCGCAACTCCTCTACGGGCCTCTGGGTGACCGCTTCGGCAAGCTGCGCGTCGTCAGCTTGTCGCTCGTGGGCGCTGCCCTGGGTTGTTTCGGCTGCGCGCTCGCGCAAGACCTCGCCACGCTCGCAGCGATGCGGCTCGTGACGGGCTTGTTCGCATCCACTCCGGTGATGCTCGGCATGGCGTACATCGGGGACCGCGTGCCTGCCGCCGAGCGCCAGCCTGTCATCGCGCGCTTCGTCGCCGGAACGATTACCGGGCAGGCACTTGGGCCCGCGGTGGGCGGTGCGGTGACCGATCTTCTCGAGTGGCGCGGAACCTTTGCGCTGCTGGGCGCGGTATTCGCAGTGGTGTCCGCGATCCTGATTCTGCGTACCCGGGCGCAATGGGGCGAGGAGAAGGTGATTGCACTTTCCGCAAATCCTTTCGCCGTGCATATGCGCCTGCTGCGTTCCTCGCACGTGCGCCACGTCGTGGCGATCGGCTTCATCGAAACGTTTCTCTTTTTCGGGGCCTTCGCGTTTCTCGGTGCCTACCTGAAGCTGCGCTTCGACCTGAGCCTGACCCTGATCGGTTTGATCCTCGCCGGATTCGGCATCGGAGGCGTGCTCTATACCCTGATGGTGCGGCGGCTTCTGATGGAGCTCGGCCAGCGCGGCCTGGTTCTCGGCGGCGGAATCGGTTGCTGCGCCTGTTACGCCCTTGCCATGCTGACGCACGCCTGGCATGTCGTCGCTCTTTGCACTGTCGGTCTCGGATTCTCCTTCTACATGCTGCACAACACCCTCCAGACCAAGGCGACCGAGATGGCGCCGGAGGCGCGCGCCACCGGCCTCGCCTTGTACTCGTCGGCCTGGGCGCTGGGTCAGGCCGCCGGCGTCGCGGGAATGGGGCTCGCGGTGGGCTTGCTCGACTACCAGGCGCCGATCATCGCTTTCGGCGTGGGCTACCTGGCTCTGGGCGTCTGGATGAGGAGAAACCTCGACAAGCTGTGACGCACGGGCGAGACCCCACTCGAATCCCGTTATAATTCGCGCATCGCGGTGCCCTCCTGGAAGAAATCTCATGAATACACGTGACCCCGCACTCGCCAAGGTTCGCGACCTGAGCCATTTCATCGGCGGCAAACACGTCCCGGGTGAAAGCGGCCGTTTCGGCGACGTTTTCAATCCGACGACAGGTGCGCTCGCCGCCCGGGTGCCGCTCGCCTCAAAGGCCGAGGTCGAGCGCGTGATCGCCAACGCGAAAGAAGCCTTTGCCGGCTGGTCGGAAACTTCGCCGGTGACGCGGGCGCGGGTGATGTTCCGCTTCAAGGAGCTGGTCGAGCGTCACATGGACGAGCTGGCGCTGCTCGTCGCCTCCGAGCACGGCAAGGTGCTCTCGGATGCGAAAGGCTCGGTGCAGCGCGGCCTCGAAGTGGTCGAGTTCGCCTGCGGCATCCCGCACCTGATGAAAGGCGAGTACTCCGACAACATCACCTCCGGCATGGATCTGTATTCGATCCGCCAGCCGCTCGGCGTGTGCGCAGGCATCACGCCGTTCAATTTTCCGGCGATGGTGCCGATGTGGATGTTCCCGATGGCAATCGCCTGCGGCAACACCTTCATCCTCAAGCCCTCCGAAAAAGATCCTTCCTGCCCGCTGCGGCTCGCCGAGCTGATGCTCGAGGCGGGTGCGCCCCCGGGCGTGCTGAACGTCGTCAACGGCGACAAGGAGGCGGTGGACACGCTGCTCACCGATCCGCGCGTCTCCGCGGTGAGCTTCGTCGGCTCCACGCCGATCGCCAAATATGTGTTCTCCACCGGTTCGGTCAACGGCAAACGCGTCCAGGCCCTGGGCGGCGCGAAGAACCACATGGTGGTGATGCCCGACGCCGATATCGAAGTCGCGGCAGAAGCGCTGATGGGCGCGGCCTACGGCTCGGCCGGCGAGCGCTGCATGGCGATCTCGGTGGCGGTTCCCGTGACCGACCGCACCGCGAACGAACTGATCGAAGCGATGACGCCCAGGATCAGGAAGCTGAAGATCGGACCGTCAACCGACAACGCCTCGGAAATGGGGCCGCTGGTGACGCGCGAGCACCGCGACAAGGTCAAGGGCTACGTCGATCTCGGCGTGAAAGAGGGCGCGAGCCTGGTGGTGGACGGGCGCGGCTTCAAGATGGCCGAGCAGCCGGACGGGTTTTTCCTCGGCGGGTCCCTGTTCGACAAGGTCAGGCCCGAGATGCGCATCTACAAGGAAGAAATTTTCGGGCCGGTGCTGTCGGTGGTGCGGGCGAAGAACTTCGAGGAAGCGCTGGCGCTGCCCTCCGACCACGAGTACGGCAACGGTGTGGCGATCTTCACCCGCAACGGCGACGTCGCGCGCAATTTCACGCACAAGGTGAACTGCGGCATGGTCGGCATCAACGTGCCGATCCCGGTGCCGCTCGCTTTCCACAGCTTCGGCGGCTGGAAGAATTCGATCTTCGGCGATATGAACCAGCACGGGCCCGAGGGCGTGCGCTTTTACACGCGCATCAAGACCGTGACCGCGCGCTGGCGCGAAGGCGTGAACCCCGGCGCCAACTTCGGCATGCCGATAATGAAGTGACGAAATGGGCGCAAGCACATTTCGTCATCCCGACCTGCCCCCGAGTGATTCTATCGGGGGACGCGCAAAGCGCGAGCCGAGATCCAGTGTCGTTTACCCAGGAAGTCTCTGGATTCCCGCTTTCGCGGGAATGACGATGTAGCGAGCAGCCATGGTCAACCTCCACGACATCCGCTACCTGAGGATCGGCACGCCGGACCTCGAGTCGGCCGTGGAGTTCGCCACCAGGATTGTCGGCCTGCAGTTCGCCGGCCGCGAAGGCAAGGCTGCCTACTTCCGCAGCGACAAGTCCGCCGTGCGCGGCGACACGCGCGACCACACGTTGGTGTATTTCGAGGGCGATCCCGCCGACCACGTTGTCGGTTTTGATCTGAAAAACCGGGACGACTTCGACCGCGCCGGCGCGGAGATCGAAAAGGCCGGCCACCCGGTGCGCTACGGGAAAAAAGCCGAGTGCGAGCTGCGTCGTGTCCAGCAGTTTCTCGCCTTCGAGGACCCCACGGGGAACAAGATAGAAGTCGTCGTGCGGCCTTTCCACTCGGGAGGCCGTACCTTCCCCTCGCGCGACGCCGGCATCACGCACTTCAGCCACATCGGACTCAAGACCTCGAACGCGCCGCGCGACGAGGCGTTCTGGACCCAGCTCCTGAATGCGCGCGTGTCCGACTGGATCGGCGAGGCGCCGCTCCTGCGCGTCAACACCATCCACCACACGCTCGCGCTGTTCCCCTCGCCGCATCCCGGCGTGCAGCACATCAACCACCAGGTCGAGGATTTCGACGACGTGATGCGCTCGTACTACTTCCTCAAGGAGAAGGGCGTGCGCATCGTGTTCGGGCCCGGCCGCCATCCGTCCTCGTCTGCGTGCTTCCTGTATTTCGAAGGACCCGACAAGATGGTCTACGAGTACTCGGTCGGGGTGAAGCACATCCTGCCGGAGGAAGAGGCGAGCTACCGGCCGCGGCAATTTCCGTTCGCGCCCGAATCGTTCTGCATGTGGGGTTCGCGCCCGGACATTCCGGAGTTTCGCGCGGACCAGAAGGATAAAAAACCGCCGCTGAAGACCGTGGCCTGAGTCACCGCCTGGAAAGGCAAGCCTGGAGTCCGCTCGACTACCGAAGATGGAACAGCAGCAGATCATCGTGCGCAAAATGGCGCGGGCGCTCGCCCGCGCCGGCCTCGTCACCGCGTTCGGCCACTGCAGCGTGCGCCTGGACGAAAAGTCGTTCCTGGTGTGCGCGGCCAAGCCCATGGGCATCATCAAGCCGGGCGAGCCGGGCACGGTGGTGTCGACCGACGCGCCCTTGCCCGAGGGCGTTCTCGGCGAAGTCAGGATGCACCAGCAAATCTACAAGCGTCGCGCCGAGATCAAGGCAATCAGCAGATTCATCTCTCCCAACGTGGTGACGCTCGCGGCGCTGGGCCTGACGCCCAAGGCGCGTCACGGCCAGGGCGCGCATTTCTATCCGCAGGTGCCGTTCTGGCCCGACCCGGCGCTGATCCGCAACGATCCCGCCGCGGTCGGCGTGGCCGAGACCATGGGCAAGGCGCCCGCGATCGTGGTGAACGTCAACGGCGCGGTCGCCGGCGCCGAGACGCCGCAGCAGGCGGTCGCGCTCGCGGTTTTTCTGGAGGACGCGGCGAGGGTGGAGCTCGCCGCGCTCAACGCCGGGCTCGCCGACAAGGCGCCCCGCATGACCGAAGAGCAGGCGAAGAATCGCGCCACCTGGCAGGGCCGCATCGCCGAGCGCATGTGGGACTATCTGACCGCAGGCGATCCGGAATGAGAACACGATCCAAAGGGAGGAGCACATGAATCGAATTTTCAGGCTGCTGGTCGGGCTGGTCGCAGCAATGCTGGTCTCATGCACGAGTGCGCCGCCCGCACCGCCCAAGACCATCAACGTGATCGTCTTTCCCGGCGGATTCAACTGGCCGATCTGGGTCGCGCAGGAGAAGGGGCTCTTCGCAAAGAACGGTCTCGACGTCAAGGTGACGCCGACGCCGAGCTCGGTGTTCCAGCTTACCAATCTCATCGACGGCAAGTTCGACATCGCGATGACCGCGATCGACAACCTCATCGCCTATCGCGAAGGGCAGGGCGAGGTGCCCAAGCTCGGGCCGGATCTGTTCGCATTCATGGGCAGCGATAACGGGTTCCTGCGGCTGGTGACGGTTCCGGAGGTCAAGACCTTCAACGACCTGCGCGGCAAGGAGCTGTCGGTGGACGCGATCACCACGGGCTACGCGTTCGTTCTGCTCGAAATAATGGAGCGCAACGGCTTGATGAAAGACCGCGACTATACGACTCCTGCCGCCGGCGGAGTGCTGCAACGCTTCCAGGCGCTCATGGAAAAAAAGCACGCGGGCACCTTGCTTCTCTCGCCGTTCGAGGTTCAGGCCGAGGCCCGCGGCTTCAATCGGCTCGCGAACGCCATCGACGTGCTCGGCCGCTATCAGGGGCTGGTGGGCGGCGCCCGCAAAGCCTGGGCCGAGCAGAACCGCGATGCGGTCGTGGGCTATATCCGTGCTTTCAGCGATGCGGTCGACTGGCTCTATGATCCCGGCAACAAGGACGAGGCGATCGCGATCTTTCTCAAGAATCTTCCCAACGCGAATGCCCAGGCGGCCCAGACTGCGTACAAGGTGTTGCTCAGCCCGATCGACGGATTCCAGAAGAAAGCGAAGATCGACATGGAAGGGGTGAAGACGGTGCTTGCGCTGCGCTCGAAATACGGGCAGCCGCGCAAGTCCCTGACCGATCCGACGCTGTACTACGACCCCAGCTTCTACGACGCGGCGATGAGACGCTGACGAGCCGCGGAACACTTTTTCCAATCGACGAAGAGAAGACGTGAATACACCAGCAAGCTTTCAGGTACTCGGAATTTGCGGCAGTCTCAGGCAAAAGTCTTACAACATGGTGGCGCTCAGGACGGCGGGCGAGCTGATGCCGCCCGGACTCAAGCTCCGGATCACCAGCATCGCCGAGCTCCCGATCTACAACTTCGACGTCCAGGAGAAGGGTTTCCCGGCATCGGTGACCCAGCTGCGGGACGAAATCCTCGCGGCGGACGCGCTGCTCTTCGCTTCGCCGGAGTACAACTGGTCGGTCGGGGCTCCGCTCAAGAACGCCATCGACTGGATGTCGCGCTTCCAGCCGCCGCCATTTCAGAACAAGCCGGCGGCGCTGTTCAGCGCCACCACCGGTCCGATGGGCGGTTCCAGAGGCCAGTACGATTTGCGCCGCATTCTCGCCGGACTGGGCGTGCACTGGCTCGCCAAACCGGAAGTGTTCATCGGCATGGCGGCGGGCAAGTTTGCCGACGGCAAGCTGACCGACGAAACCACGCGCAAATTCCTGGCCGACCAGATGATCGCGTTCGAGGACTGGATCAAGCGCATGAAGCGCGCTTTTGCCTGAAGGAAGGACCATAGATGAGTTATCGATTGCTGAGCTATCAATCCGGCCGCGAAGCGCGCGCGGGGATTCTCGTCGGCGAGCAGATCTACGACGCGGCCCGCCTCACGGGGCAGGCGGCGTGGTCTTCGGTTCTCGGCACGCTGCAGGACTGGGGCAAGGCGCATCGCGCCTTCGCAGCCGCGGCGAAGCGTATCGCCGCGGGAAAGAGCAAGGCGAGGGGCGTCCCCCTCAAGCGCGCGAAGCTCCTCGCGCCCGTGCTCTATCCGGGCAATATCTATTGCGCGGGAGCCAATTACACCGATCACATGGCCGAGATGGCGCGCGCGCTGGGCAAGGAGCCGGGGCCGACGATGAAGGATCTGGGCGAGAAGCCCTGGCACTTCGTCAAGACCTCGAGAAGCGCGGTGGTCGGACCCGATTCGAAAGTGAAGCTCCCGGCGTACTCGCAGAAGGTGGACTGGGAAGTCGAGCTGGTTGCGGTCATCGGGAAAGCGGCGAAAGACGTTCCGGTGGAAAAGGCGCTCGGCTGCGTCGCCGGCTATACCATCGCCGACGATCTCTCGGCGCGCGATGCGATGAGACGCGACAGGATCCCGGCGACTTCGCCTTTTCATTACGATTGGGTGAGCCAGAAATGTTTCGACGGCTCATGCCCGGTCGGGCCCTGGATCGTCCCGGCCGCCGATCTCGGAGATCCTCACGACCTGGGCATCAAGCTGTGGGTAAACGGCGAGCTGATGCAGGACTCCCGCACCAGCAAGCTGATTTTCGATACGGCCGAGCAGATTGCCATGCTGTCTTCGCGTGTGACGCTCTTCCCGGGGGATCTGGTGCTCACGGGGACTCCGGCGGGCGTGGGAATGGGAAGACAGCGTTTTCTGAAATCCGGCGACGCGGTAAAGCTTTGGATCGAGAACGTCGGCGAATTGAATCACACCATGATCTGAGAGGAGAGAAGGATGATTAAGGAACTTTGGGACAAAGGGCTCGCCGTGCGCAAGGAAGTGCTGGGCGCCGAGTACGTCGAGCGCAACCTGGCCAGCGCGGACGATTTCAACATGCCGATGCAGGAGCTGGTGACCCAGTCCTGCTGGGGCTGGCTGTGGGCGCGGCCGCAAATGCCGCGCAAGATGCGAAGCCTGATCAATCTGGCAATGCTGTCCGCGCTGAACCGCCCGCACGAATTCAAGGCGCACATGAAGGGCGCGTTGACCAACGGCTGCACGCGCGAAGAAATTCGCGAAGTGCTGCTTCAGGTCGCGGTGTACTGCGGGATGCCGGCGGGGGTGGAGGGATTCAGGCTGGCGCGCGAGGCGATGAAGGAATACGAGCAGGAGAAGCGCACCTGAGCGGGGGCCTCAGTGCAGGCCGCCGCGCCCGCCGAAAATCTCGTCGAGCCGCAACGTGGTTTTCACGGTTCCTTCGGTCCGATCGAACATGACGTTGAAGAACTTGTATTGATTGTCCAGATAACGCCAGGTCCAGACCTCCTCATCGCGCATCGGGAAGTACCAGACTTCCTTGGGTCGTCCGAGGAGTTTGCGAACCTCTTCGCGGGACATCCCGGCCTGGACCCTGGAGAAGTACGGCTCGCTGAGCACCTGCTGAACCTGCCGCACGGTTTGATCCGGGGCGACGTCGATCATGAAAGTCTGAACGCCCGTCGGACCCTGCGGATATTCCCATGTCTCCGAGCCGTCGGCGTTTTTCCAAACGGTGTCGGGCGCGCCCACGCGCGCCGCGACGTTCTGCGCGGGGTCGCCCGCGGAGATTGCGGCAAAGTTGGCACACCCCGCCGCAAGCAAAGCGAGCGGGAGGAAAAGCGTCGCGCGCTGAAGGCCGTTGTGCGTAAGTCCGCCGGCGGCTAGCAGGTCGGGTCCTGGTGGAGGATTTCCTCGATCCGCAAGGTCGACCTGACCGTGCCCGCGGACCGGTCGAACATCACGTGGAACCACATGGGATTCAGGTCCTGGAAGCGCCAGGACCATACCTCTTCACCGCGATCGTTGAAAACCATGGTTTCCGCGGGTGCGCCCAGGGTTCGCCGCACCTCATCGCGTGACATGCCCGTATGGACTTTCGAGAAATACTCATCGCTTAACACCTGGTGGATTTCCCGCATTGCATGGTCGGGCCCCATGGTCACCATATAGTTCTGGCGCCCGTAAGGGCCTTGCGCATATTCCCAGACCTCCGAACCGTCGGGGTTCTTCCAGACGGCGCCCGGCTTACCGAGCTTTGCCTGGACCTGCTGCTCCGGCATTCCGCTCTGGACGGACGAGAAATTCGCGCATCCGGCGAGGAGCGCGGCGAGTGCGAAAACCAGGAGGCTGCGGCAGGGTGTCATGATATTGGCCCGAAAAAAATGAGGTACGATCACGGACTCGTCAGAATACACCGAGCCCAACCCGGTAAACATTCTCGTGCTTAACCGTATTCCCGTGACTGGACCCGAGCGCGCCGCCGCAGGCCGGCGCGGATCCAGAGTGCTGCACAAAAGCTGACAAACCCCTGACCATGCAGCGCAAAGTCCCTTGTGTGCTCATGCGCGGCGGTACCTCGCGGGGGCCGTATTTCCTCGCTTCGGACCTGCCGGCCGAGCCGGCGCGGCGGGACGCCGTGTTGCTCAGCGTCATGGGATCTCCGCATGCCTTGCAGGTCGACGGGATCGGGGGATCCAATACGCTGACCAGCAAGGTGGCCATTGTAAGCCGTTCGCAGCACGCGGGGGCCGACGTGGACTATCTGTTCGCGCAGGTTTCGGTCACCGAGGCCTTGGTCGATACCAAGCCCAATTGCGGCAACATGCTCGCCGGGGTCGGACCTTTCGCGATCGAGGCCGGTCTGGTTCGCGCCGGGAATCCCACGACGATGGTGCGCATCTACAACGTCAATACCGAGACCTTGATCGAAGCCGTGGTGCAGACGCCGCAGGGCCGGGTCGAATACGCCGGCGACACGCGCATCGACGGGGTCGCCGAGCCCGCCGCGCCGATCAAGCTGACCTTTCTCGATGCACTCGGCGCCGTCACGGGGAAGCTGTTGCCGACCGGAAACCTGCTCGACTCGATTCAGGGCGTCGAGGCAAGCTGCGTCGATATGGCGATGCCGGTGATGATCATGGCCGCCGAAGCCTTCGGCAAGACCGGGCGCGAAACGCCGGAAGAGCTGGATGCGGACAAAGCGATGCTGAAAAAAATCGAGGCCATTCGGCTGGAAGCGGGCAGACGCATGGGGATGGGGGACGTGGCGAAGCTGGTCGTGCCGAAACCGGCGCTGGTTTCGCGTCCGGCGCAGGGCGGGAACATCACATCGCGTTACTTCACTCCTCACGCCTGTCATAAAGCGCATGCGGTGACCGGCGCGCTCGCCGTCGCCACCGCCGCGGTGCTGCCCGGCACGGTGGCGAACCGTTACGTCGAACCGCGTGGGTTCTCAGGTGGGGTGCTCGGCATCGAGCACCCTTCCGGGCGCATCGATGTGGACCTGGTCACCGACTGCTCGGGCGCGGTGCCGGTTGTGGAGCGCGCCTCGTTCGTGCGCACCGCGCGGCGAATTTTCGAAGGAGTTGTCTACGTTCCGGAAGCGCTTTTCGATTGACATTACACCAGACGGAAGCGTGATCTCAGGGCCGAAGCTACATCCGCCAGCACGTCACTCCAGTTGCCGCCCTTCGGCTGCGTGAATATTCTCATCGTCGGATACCACGGCGAGTCCTCCCGATCCAGCATCCACCGCCATTCGCTCTCGAACCGGTTCAGCAGCCAAACCGGTCTTCCGAGCGCGCCCGCGAGATGCACGGTCGCTGTATCGACGCTGACGACGAGATCGAGATTTTCGACGAGTGCGGAGGTCTCGAGAAGATCGCTGCATTCATCCATGTAATCGATCAGTTTGAATCCTGTTTCCTCGATTTGCTCCACCGCCTCCCCTTTTTGAAGGCTGAAGAACCTGATGCCGGTAATATCGAGCAGGGGAGAGAATTTTTCCAATCGGACGCTTCGCAGCGAGTCCTTGGGGTTGTCTTTCCGTCCCGCCCACACCAGCCCCACCCGTGGCGGTTTGACCGCGGCGAGCCGATCGGCCCATTTCCGTTTGAGCTTCTCCGGAACCGACAGATAGGGAATCTTGTTCGGAATCGTGTCGACCCGGGTCCGGAACATGAGCGGCAGGCTCGCCATGGGGAAATGGCAGTTGACTTTCACAGGCTGGCCTCTAGCCACCACTTCGTCCACTCCCGGAAGGCTTTGCATGATTCGCACCAGGCCGTCCTCGCAGGAGACGATCACCTTGCGGAATCCAAAATCTTTCAACATCGGGAAATAGCGCATCATCATTATCGCGTCGCCCAGCCCTTGGTCCGGCCAAATGAGCAAATCGCGGCCGGCTCCCGGTTCCCCTCGCCAGCGCGGCAAGTCGCGAAGGTCTTCCAGGTTCGCCTGCAAGGCGCCGTGTGCAGCTTGGGACAAGGCGTCCTTTTCCAGGCGACTTTCGAATAAGGCAAGGCCGGATTCATAGTCCCCTAGAAGCAGCTTGACCATGGAAAGTCCGAATTTCAGTTCCGCCGAATCCGGTCTCAGCTGGAGCGCGCGCAGGCAATTTTCTATGGCTTCGTCCGGCCGCCTCAGCCCGGTGAGGGTAATGGCGAGATTGTTGTAGGCCGCAGGAAAATCCGGCTTGAGCTCCAGCGCTTTCCGATAGCAGCCGACGGCCCGCTCCAGCTCGCCCTGCGCCCTGAACGCGGCGCCCAGATTCACCAGCGCATCTACGTAGTCCGGTACCAGCGCCAGTGCCCGCTGGTAGCAGTCGATCGCCTCCCGGATCTTGCCCTGCGCCTCCAGCGCGTTGCCCAGATTGCTGTAGGCCGGAGCGTTGGAGCCGTCGCGCAGCAGCGCGCGCGAGATCAGCTCCTCGGCCTCCCCGTGCCTGCCCTGCTGATGGGCGATCACCCCCAGAAAATGCAGGGCATCGACGTTCTGCGGATCAAACGCCAGCACCTCGCGGTAGAGGGTCGCGGCCTGCGGCAGGCGCCCCGCCTGGTGGTGCTGCAGAGCCAAGCCGATCTTTTCCGACTCGAGCATACTCGACGGGCACGCCTACGTGCCCGCGACTCTCTTTGACTGACTTTCCGATTGCGCGGCCTTTGCCGCATTCGCTCCGGCGATGCGTCCGAATACCGAACCGTTGGTCAGGCCGCTCCCGCCCGGGTAATTGAAGTAAAAAATTCCGCCGACCAATTCCCCCGCTGCGAACAGTCCCGGGATGGCGTCGCCGTCGGTCGAGATGACTTGCGCGCCGGTGTTGATGCGCAGGCCGCCGAAGCTGAAGGTAATGCCGCAGGTCACCGCGTAAGCCTCGAAGGGCGGGGTGTCGACGGTGTTCGCCCAGTTGGACTTGTTCACCGCGAGTCCCGTCGTGCAGCGGCCGTCCTTGATGTTCGGGTTGAACGGGACCTCCGTTCGCACCGCTGCGTTGTAGGCGCGGATCTCCGCGAGCGCGGCCGCGGCGTTCACGTCGTCGAGTTTCGCTGTCAGCTCCTCGAGCGTGTTCGCGGTGACCTTGGTCACCTGCTTGATCCGGTACTCGTCGCGCAGCTGGCCCTTCACCTTGGCATCGAATATCTGCCAGGCGAACTGGCCGGGCTGTTGCAGGATCACGCGGCCGTACTTGGCGTAGGTGTAGTTGCGGAAATCGGCGCCTTCGTCGACGAAGCGCTTGCCCTCGGCATTGATATAGATGCCCCAGGGATAGGAATGCTTCTGGAACTGGTCGCCGACGGCGAGATCGCCGAATTCGGGGGCGTTTCTTTCCCAGGCCACGGCGTGGCATCCCGACCAGTTGCCCACGGGCGCCGCGCCGATGTCCAGGGCCATGCGGATCGCATCGCCGGTGTTGAAACGCGTGCCCCGGACTTTCGCGAGCTCCCAGAGCGGCCCCAGATAACGCGTGCGCCACTCGGGGTTTGCCTGGAAGCCGCCGGCGGCGAGGACGACCGCCTTTGCCTTGACCTCCGTGGTTTTACCGGCGCGCTTCACGACCGCGCCGTGCACGCCCGCGTCGTCGGTGATGAGCGACACTGCGCGCGCCGAGTACCAAATCTCGATTCCGCTCTTCTTCGCGATCTGCGTCAGCGACTCGACCAGGCCCGGGCCGCCGCCGATCGCTTCGAGCGTGAGGCCTCCCCAGAACTTGAACCGGCCTTCGATCTTGAACGCCTGCCGGCCCCAGGCCGCGGTGAAGCGCACGCCTTTCTTGCGCATCCACAGGGCGGTCGGGAAACTTTTCTTGACCAGGATTTCGGTGAGATCGGGATCGCAGCGGTACTCGGTGACGCGCGCCATGTCGTCGAGGAACTGGTCGGCGGTGTAGGTCCCGAAATCCGTCCGCTCGATTTCCTCGCGGGACAGGTCGATCAGCTGGCCGAGATCGTCGGCGCCGTTGTAGACGATGCGCAAGAGGCCTGCGGTGAAGCGCGAGTTGCCGCCGGCTTCGTCCTCCGGCGCGCGTTCCAGCACCAGCACGCGCTGCGCGGACTCGCGCGCCGAAAGCGCGGCGCAAAGCGCGGCGTTGCCGCCGCCAACGACGATTACATCCCAGGGGTTGCCGGACACCTTTTACTCAGGCGGCGGCCCGAACCGAAGGTCCCGCTTTTCCAAGTAGTTCGCGTAACACAAACGGCAGGATGCCGCCGTGGTGGTAGTAGTCCACCTCGATCGGCGTGTCGATGCGCAGCAACAGCGGGACTTCCTTGACGCTGCCGTCGGCTTGCCGGATCACCAGCGTCGCGTCCTGCTGCGGTTTGAGCTCTCCCTCGACGCCGCGAATGTCTATGGTTTCCTCGCCGGTGATGCCGAGCGAAGCGACCGTGTCGTTGCCCTTGAACTGGAAGGGCAGAACGCCCATGCCGACGAGGTTCGAGCGGTGGATCCGCTCGAAGCTCTTCACGATTACAGCGCGTACGCCGAGCAGCAATGTTCCCTTCGCCGCCCAGTCGCGCGAGCTGCCCGTGCCGTATTCCTCGCCGCCGAAAACGACCGTGGGCACGTTGTCGGCCATGTACTTCATGGCCGCTTCGTAGATCGGCATCTGCTCGCCTGAAGGCTGGTGGATGGTGATCCCGCCCTCGAGGCGCGAACCGTCGGGCCTCACCGGTATCATGAGGTTCTTGATGCGCACGTTGCCGAAGGTGCCGCGCATCATGATCTCGTGGTTGCCTCGGCGCGCGCCGAAACTGTTGAATTCGGATACCGGCACATCATGCTCCTGCAGATAAATACCGGCCGGCGAGGTGGGCTTGATCGAGCCCGCCGGACTGATGTGGTCGGTGGTGATCGAGTCGCCGAAGAATCCGAGGATGCGCGCGTTGCGGATGGCGCCCGCCGGGCGCGGCTGCATCGAAAAGTCCTTGAAGA
>Ga0193726_1000634_pt1 | contig 34817 bp, 31 predicted proteins | sample H2c1metaG_FD_144928 | JGI IMG/M metagenome (GOLD analysis project Ga0193726, IMG submission 144928) | Soil microbial communities from a riparian zone of the East river system, Colorado, United States - H2c1 | ecosystem: Environmental > Terrestrial > Soil > Riparian zone | place: USA: East River... | reverse complement strand
CGCTCCTTTAAAAAAATTCTTTGAAGAGGCCGCGGAGGCGTCCCGCGACCCGACCCAGCGCGCCCGCACCCACCGGCACGCGCGCCATCTCACCCACGGAATTCCGGTATCCGTACAGCACCAGCCCGACGCCGGTCGCGAACGTCGGGCTGTTCACGTGATCCGCCAGTCCGCCGACGCCGGTCGGGCAGCCCCGCCGGATCGGCAGATCGAAAATCTGCTCGGCGATTTCAGGCATCCCGTCGAGAATCGCGCCGCCGCCGGTCAGCACGATGCCGGAGTTCAGGCTCTTCTCGTAGCCCGCGCGCCGGATCTCGTCCCAGACGAGATGGAAGATTTCCTCCGCGCGCGGCTGGAGGATCTCCGAGAGAATCCGCCGCGCCATCACGCGCGGCTTGCGTCCGCCCACGCTCGCGACCTCCATCGTCTCGTCTTCGTCCACCATGCCCGACAACGCGCACCCGCATTTGCGCTTGATCTTCTCCGCGTCCGGCACCGGCGTGCGCAGGCCGACGGCGATGTCGTTGGTGAAGTGGTCGCCGCCGACGCCGACCACCGCGGTGTGCCACAGGCTGCCCCGCTCGTAGATCGCGATGTCCGTCGTCCCGCCGCCGATGTCGACGAGGGCGACGCCGAGCTCTTTCTCGTCCTCGGTGAGCACCGACTCGCTCGCGGCGAGCTGCTCGACGACGGTCTCGGCGACCGTGACGCCGGCGCGGTTCACGCACGCGACGATGTTCTGCGTCGAGCTCTGGCTGCCGGTGACGATGTGGACGTTCACTTCGAGGCGCGCGCCGGTCATGCCAACGGGCGCGCCGATCCCGTCCTGCTCGTCGACGACGAAGTCCTGCGGCAGCACGTGGAGGATTTCGCGGCCGGTCGGCAGCGACACCGCCTTCGCCGCGTCGATCGCGCGCCGCACGTCCTCGCGCGTGATTTCGCGGTTCTTCCCGGCGACCGCGATCACGCCGCGGCTGTTGAATCCCTTGATGTGCGGGCCGGTCAGCGCGAGGTGGACCGTGTCGATCTCGACGCCGGCCATCAACTCCGCCTCGTCGATCGCTTTCTTGATCGAGTCCACGGCCGCCTCGAGATTCACGACGACGCCGCGCCGGATCCCTCTCGACTCGGCGACGCCGATGCCGACGACATCGAGCCCGTCGCCGTCGAGCATCTCGCCGACGACGGCGGTCACCTTCGAAGTGCCGACGTCGAGGCCCACCAGATATCGTTCTTTACGCGCCACGCACTGCCTCCGGGTTCTGCTTCTTCCCCGGGCCGAGCACGCTCGGCCCCTACTTCTCCGCCGGGCCGAGCACGCTCGGCCCCTACTTCTGCCTCTCGAGCCTGCCGCGCCGCAGCGCCGACCCGTCCCGCCGAAGCGCCGAAAGCGCGGAGGCGGAAGGCGCGGAGGCGGGTCTGACGTAGATGCGTTCGTCGAAGCGCAAGTCCACGTAGTCGATGTCCGGCACGCGCTCGCGCAGCGCCGGTGCCAGTTCCAGGTACGACTGCAGCCGCTGGAGGAACTGGTCCTCCCCGAGCGCGATCACCGCCGGATCGCCGGCGAGGATCACCGTCGCGTTGTGCACGTCGTTGACGTCCAGCTGCGACAGGCGCCGCGCGATGTCCGGCTTCCCATGCAGCGACGCAATCACGCGCGCGGCGAGATCCGCGCGCCGCTCGTCGGTCATGCTGCCGCCGGGCGGCGCCGACAGGCCGTCGATGATCGGCAGATCCAGGTCCGCGTACTGCGGCCCGTACTGATCGATGACGACGCCGCGGTCGTCCACGAGGTACATCTCGCCGGCCATCCGGCCGATGCCGATCGGCTGTCGCTCGAGCACTGACACTTCGACGGTCGACGGCAGCGATCGCCGCAGCGCGGCATCGCGCACCCACGGCGACGCGAGCAGACGCCGGCGCCATGCGTCGAGATCCGCCCACACGAGGCTCTCGCCCTGCAGTCCGCTCAGCACCGCCAGCACTTCGCCTCTCGACAACCGCTCGTTCCCGCGCACGACGATGCGATCGATCTGCAGTACGCGCGCGTGCGCGACGACGCTCGACCCGCGATAGACGCCATACGCCACCAGCAGCGCGACGACGCCGTACTTCACCGCCGGCCGGAACACCACCTGCCAGGTCCGCCGCCTCCGCGACGGCTTGACGTGCGCGCGGCGGAAACGCCGATCGGCGGGCGCGGCAACCGGACTCATGCGCGATCCCCGCGCGCGTCTTTAGGCGTAGGGGCCGAGCTTGCTCGGCCCGACTCGCTTGCTCGGCCCAGAGCGTCAACCAGGAGGTCCGGCACGGTGCCGATCGATCCCGCGCCGAGGGTGATCACGACGTCGCCGGCGCGCGCCACGCGCACGAGCGCGGGCACGACGTCCTCGAGCCGCGGCACGACGTCCACGGGCGCCTTGACGTCTCGGCGGATCGCTGCGGCCAGCGCGTCGATCGTGACGCCGGGGATCGGATCCTCACCCGCGCTGTAGATGTCCGCGAGCACGATGTGATCGGCGCCCGCCAGGGCGGGGCCGAACGCGGCCATCAGCGCGGACGTCCGCGAGTAGCGATGCGGCTGAAACGCGACGACGATCCGGCGATTGAGCTGGCGCGCGGCCGCGAGCACCGCCGCAATCTCCGTCGGATGGTGCCCGTAGTCGTCGACGACGAGCACGCCGTTCGGCTCGCCGCGCACTTCGAACCGGCGCTCGGCGCCGCGGAACTCATGGAGGCCCGCCGCGATGCGATCGAACGGCAGGCCAAGCTCCATGCCGACCGCGACCGCAGCCAATGCGTTCTGCAGGTTGTGGCGTCCGGGCACCTGCAGCGCGAGCGTGCCGAGCGTTGCCGGCGTGGCGGCCCTTTCGCCGGTGCGGCGCGCGCGCCGGCGGACAGTCGCGCTCGAGGCGAAGGGGCTCAGCACGATGTCGGTTGCGGTGATATCCGCATCCGGCGCATCGAGACCGTACGTCGTCACCGGCCGCGTCATCCGCGGCAGCACCGCCGCGAGGTTCGCATCGTCCACGCACACCACGACCGCGCCGTAGAACGGCACTTTGTTGGCGAAGTCGACGAAGGCCTGCTGCAGGTCCTCGAAGCCGCCGTAATTCTCGAGATGTTCGTGGTCGATGTTCGTAATCACTGCAATCGTCGGAAACAATTTCAAGAACGATCGATCGCTTTCGTCCGCCTCGGCGACCATCAGCTCGCCCTTGCCGAGCCGCGCGTTGCTGCCGAATGCGCTGAGCCGTCCGCCGATGACGACCGTCGGATCGAGGCCCGCGCGTTCGAGCGCCACCGCGATCATCGACGTCGTCGTCGTCTTGCCGTGCGCGCCGGCGACTGCGATCGCGTAGCGGAGCCGCATCAGCTCCGCGAGCATCTCCGCGCGCGGGATCACCGGAATCTGCCGGCCCACCGCCTCGCGGACCTCGGGGTTCGTCGGCCGCACCGCCGACGATACGACCACGACTTCCGCGTCGCCCACGTTCACGGCGTCGTGCCCCACCGCCACGCGGACGCCGAGCGTGGCGAGTCGATCGGTGATCGGCGAGCGCCTCTCGTCCGATCCGCTGACGACGTACCCGAGATTGACGAGCAGCTCGGCGATCCCGCTCATGCCGATGCCGCCAATCCCGATGAAGTGCACGCGCCTCGTCTTACCGAGCACAGCGCACCTCGCAGATCGCGCGACGCACCGTCATCGCGCGACCAATTCCAACGCGCGATCGACGATCACCTTCGCCGCATCCGGCCGCGCGAGCGATCGCGCCGCGTCCGCCATCCGCACGCGGCGATCGTGATCGCCGGCCAGCGCCAGGATCCGGGTGGCCAGCGCGTGGCCACTTGCGTCCGGCTGCAGCAGGATCTCCGCCGCGCCCGCGGATGCGAGCGCTTCAGCGTTCCTGCGCTGGTGATCGTCGGTGGCGGTCGGCAGCGGAATCAGAATCGCCGCCCGTCCGGCCGCCATGATTTCCGCCAGGGTCGTCGCCCCCGCGCGGCAGACGACTACGTCCGCACTGACGAGTTGCCGTCCCATGTCGTAGAGGAACGGTTCGACGTCGGCCGGAAGCCCCGCTTTTCCGTAGGCGGCGCGGACCATCTCCACATCTCGCTCTCCCGTCTGGTGCGTGAGATGAAGACGTGTACCGAGCCCCGCCAGCTCCGGCGCTGCCTCCACCATGGCCATGTTGATTGCGTGCGCGCCCTGAGAGCCGCCAAAAACTAAAACCCTCGTCCCGTGATCCGCGTGGTCATCTGTGTCCGACCCCTTTCCTGGTCCGACCGCGAAGAACTCCGGACGAACCGGGTTACCGCTGATGAACGCCTTCGATCCAAAGAACGTCTGCGTCGACTCGTACGTCACCGCCGCCGCGCGAACCACCGGCGCGAGCAGCCGGTTCGTCAGTCCTGGCACCGCGTTCTGCTCGAGGAGCATCGTGGGCGTGCCGCGCAGCGCGGCGACGAGCACGACCGGCCCCGAGCTGTAGCCGCCGACGCCGATCACGAGATGCGGGCGCCGCACCGAGACGATCCGCCACGCGCCGGCGACGCTCGCCGGCAGGAGCAGCGCGCCGCGCGCGCGATCCGCGATCGACTTGCCCTTCAGCCCGCCGCTCTGAATCAGATCGAGCGGAAAGCCCTCGCGCGGAATCACGCGCGACTCGATGCCATGGGCCGTGCCCGCGAACGAAATCTGCGCGTCCGGGCGCCGCTCCAGCAGTTCGCGCGCCACCGCAACGCCCGGATACAGATGCCCGCCGGTGCCGCCGCCGGCGATCACGACGCGCAGCGGTCCGGTCACTCGTCATGCCTCGGACGATGCATGCTGCGACACGTTCAACAGAATCCCCATGCCCAGCAGGTTGATGATCAGCGACGATCCGCCGAAGCTGACGAAGGGCAGCGCGATGCCTTTCGTCGGCATCAGGCCGAGCACCACGCTGATGTTCACCAGCGCCTGCACCGTCACCATCGTCGTCAGGCCGAGCGCGAGGAACGCGCCGAAACTGTCTGGCGCGCGGAGCGCGATGCGCAGCCCGCGCCACGCGATCACGAGAAAGCAAATCAGGACGGCGGTCGCGCCGATCAAGCCGAGCTCCTCGGACACGACCGCGTAGATGAAGTCCGTGTGCGGCTCGGGCAGATAAAAGAGCTTCTGCACGCCGTTCATCAGCCCGCGGCCCCACACGCCGCCCGTGCCGACCGCGATCAGGGACTGGATAATCTGAAAGCCGTCGCCGAGGGGATCGGACCAGGGATTCAGGAACGTCTTGACGCGCTTCAACCGATACGCGTAGCTCCACACGAGAAGGGCGGCGGTCGGCAGCGCCAGGAGCCCCGCGCCGACGATGTAGCGGTAGTTCAGCCTGATTGCGAAAATCATGACGGCCGCAATCAGCAGCAGCGACACGGTCGTGCCGAAGTCCGGCTCCGGCAGAATCAACGCGACCAGGGCCGCCAGAACCAGGCCAATCGGCAGCAGCGAGTACGTCACGTCGTTGATGCGGTGCATGCGCCGCTCGAGCAGCGCCGCGATGAAGAAGATCGCGGTCAGCTTCGCGAGCTCGGACGGCTGCACGCCGAGGCCGCCGATCCCGAACCAGCGATGCGCGTGGTTCACCGGCGCGCTGAAGAACACGCCGACGAGGGCGACCGCGACGATGCCGAGCGAGGTCCAGATGAACGCGGGCTCGCGGTAGTTGCGGTAGTCGACGCGCATGACGATGCCGAGCACGGCCATGCCGAGGGCGGCCCACATGCTCTGCTTGAACAGAAACACGTACGGACGGCCGGCCCGTTCGAAGGCCACGACCGCCGACGCGCTGTACACCATCACGATGCTGAGGCCGACCAGCAGCAGCGTGGCGATGAAGAGCACGCGATCGGACTTGAGTTTGCGCGCCATGTGTATCCCGCAGGCCGCGGCCTGCCCGACCTCCCCTAAAGCTGGGCGGTATTCCGCCCGAAACTAGTCTCGAGAACGATTTCAGTTCTCAGTGCTCAGTTCTCAGTTAGTCTGAGAACTGAGAGCTCGTGAGCGGTCAACAGTCATCAGTCGGTGACGGGCAAGGGCACCAGCTTCTCAGGCCGGGGCAGCCTGAGTTCCCAGCAGCCAGTCCTTCACCGCGAACACCGGCTGACGACTGTTCACCGTTCACGTGCGACGATTCGTGCGGCCTCCTTCTTGAACGCCCTGCCGCGCTCCGCGTAATCCCGGAACATGTCGAAGCTTGCGCACGCCGGCGCGAGCAGCACCACGCCTGACGGCTTCGCCAGGCCGAACGCCTTCTCCACCGCTTCCTCGAGCGTCGCCGCCTCGTGCACCGGCACCGCGCCGGCGAACGCGTCGCGAAACAGCGGACGCGATTCGCCAATCGCGATCACCGCTTTCGCCCGCGCCTCGAGCGGCGCACGCAGCAGTCCCAGGTCGCCGCCCTTGAAGCGGCCGCCCATGATCGGGACGAGGCCGCTCTCGAAACTCTCGATCGATCGCAGCGCCGACTCGACGTTGGTCGCCTTCGAGTCGTTGACGAAGCGCACGCCGCGCGCCTCGCCCGCCAGTTCCATCGCGTGCTCGAGGCCGTCGAACGCTTCGACCGCCGCGGTCATCGCGGCCGGCGCGGCGCCGGCGATCGCGCCCACGGTCGCGGCCGCCATCACATCGGCGACCAGGTGCGGGCCGAGCAGGTGAATCGCCTCGAGCGGCACGAGCCGATCGGTCGATCCGCCGCGGCGATCCACGATCCAGCCGTCCTCGACGGCCGTGCCTTCGGCGATCGAGGCATGCCGCGCGAAGTACCGCTTCGTCGCGCGTCCGCGGCGCGCGAGGTCGAGCACCGCCGGATCGTCGGCGTTGATCACCGCCCAGTCGCCGGCGTCCTGGCGCTCGAAGATCCGCGCCTTCGCCGCGCCATACGCGGCGACGTCGGGATGCCGGTCGAGATGATCGGGCGAGAAATTCAGCATCACCGCGATCCACGGATGAAACGTGTCGGTCGCCTCCAGCTGAAAACTGCTCGCCTCGACGACGTGCAGCGTCTCGGGGGTCGACGCGTCGACCTGCGCGCTGAGCGGCGTGCCGATGTTGCCGCCCACCGCCACGGGAAAACCCGCCGCCTCCAGAATCCGCCCGGTCAGTTCGGTCGTCGTCGACTTCCCTTTCGTGCCGGTGATGGCGATCACCCGGCCGCGCAGCCAGCGCGACGCAAGTTCGACTTCGCCGATCACCTCGACACCGCGGTCACGCGCCGCCTGCACCACCGGGAGTTCGAGCGGCACGCCCGGGCTCAGCACGACGAGATCCGCCGACGCGAACGTCGCCGCCTGATGGCCGCCGAGCTCGAGCGCGACGCCGGCCGCGCGCAGGCCGTCGGCCTCCGGCAGATCCGCGCGCGTGTCGGAGAGCGTCACGTGCGCGCCGCGGCCCGCAAGCAGCGTCGCCGCCGCACGCCCGCTCCGCGCCGCGCCCGCCACCGTCACTCGCTTCCCTGCGACGTCAAAAGCCAAACAGTCACCAGTCCCCAGTCTCCAGTCGCCAGTCCCTCAGCGAAGCTTGAGAGTCGTCAGACTAAACAGCGCGAAGATGATCGCGACGATCACGAAGCGCGCGATCACCTTGGGTTCGCTCCAGCCGATCAATTCGAAGTGGTGATGGAGCGGCGCCATGCGGAAGACGCGCTTGCCGGTCGTCTTGAACGACGCGACCTGGACGATCACGGAGAGCGCTTCGAGCACGAACACGCCGCCCACGATCCCGAGCAGCACTTCCTGCTTGAGGAGGATGGCGACGGTGCCGAGCGCCGCGCCGAGCGCGAGCGATCCGACGTCGCCCATGAAGATTTCCGCGGGGTACGAGTTGTACCAGAGGAAACCGAGCGACGCGCCGACCAGCGATCCGCAGAAGACCGTCAGCTCCGCGTCGTATGGAAAATGCGGCAGCAGGAGGTAATCCGCCAGCAGCTTGTTTCCGGTGACGTACGCGAGCGCGGTGAACGCCGCGGCGGCGATCGCGAACGTGCTGATCGCCAGCCCGTCGAGGCCGTCGGTCAGGTTCACGGAGTTCGACCACGCGACCAGCACGAACACCGCGAAGCCGAGATACCACCAGCCGAGATCGGGCCTGAGCCGCTTGAAGAACGGGAAGACGAGCCGCGTGTCGTACAGACCCTGCCTCGCCAGGACGAGCAGGACGACGCCGACCAGGGCGGCGGCGAGGACCTGATACAGCAGCTTGTAGCGCGGCCAGAGACCGTGGTGCGAGCGGCGCACGATCTTCAGGTAGTCGTCGGCGAATCCCACGCCGCCGAACGCCGCCGTGGTCAGCACGGCGATCCAGACGTAGAGGTTCGTCAGATCCGCCCAGAGCAGCGTCGGCACGAGCGCCGCCGTGAGAATCAGCAGTCCGCCCATCGTCGGCGTCCCGCCCTTGGCGTGGTGCGTCGTCGGCCCTTCGGTGCGGATCACCTGGCCGATCTGGAATTCGCGCAGCTTCGCGATCATCCAGGGGCCGAGTGCGAGGCTGATGGCCAGCGCAGACAAGCTCGCGGCCGCGGTACGGAACGTGATGTATTTGGTCACGTTCAACACGGAGAAGCGCGTGTGGAACGGATACAGGAGGTGGTACAGCATCAGGCGAACTCCGCCTTCAGCCGATCCACGACGCGATCGGTGCGCGTGCCGCGCGATCCCTTGACGAGCACGAGGTCGCCGCGGCGAATCATCGACACGGCGGCGTCAGCCGCGTCCTCGCTCCTGGAGAAATGGCGCACGTGCGCGCGCGGCATGCCGGCGGCGATGGCCGCGGCCGCCAGCGCCTCGGCCGGTGCGCCGCCGACGGAAATGAGCAGGTCGAGGCGCGCGGTCGCGGCCGCGCGGCCGACGTCCTCGTGCAGGGCGGTCGCGTGGGCGCCGAGCTCCAGCATTTCTCCGAGCACCGCGACGCGGCGGGACGCCGGCGCGGTGCCGGCCAGCACGTCGAGCGCGCCGCGCGTCGCCGTCGGATTCGCGTTGTAGCTGTCGTCGATGATCGTCAGTCCGCCGGCGAGGCGCAGGACTTCTCCGCGGCGGCCGGCGGGGAGCAGCGTCGCCGCGCGCGCGGCGATCGTGGCCGGGGGGATGTCGAATTCGAGCGCGACGGCCGCGGCCGCAAGGAGATTCAACAGGTTGCCGCGGCCGACGAGCGGCGTGGTCACGTCGACCGCCCCGCGCGGCGTCGAGACGCGCGCGGACATGCCGTCGATCCCGCGATCGATGACGCCGGTCGCGCGGACGTCGGCGGCGTGATCGATGCCGAACGTCATCACGCGGCCGGCAAAGCGCGGCAGCCGCTCGACGATCCGCGCGTCATCCGCGTTGGCGACCAGGAGCGTCTGGGGCGTGGCGCGCTCGAAGATCTCGGCCTTCGCGTCGGCGATGGCGTCCACCGACGGAAAGAAGCCGACGTGGGCGTCGCCGACGTTGGTCCACACACGCACGTCGGGCTCCGCGAGGCCGACGAGTGCGCTGATTTCTCCGGTGTGGTTCATGCCTAATTCGACGACTGCGATATCCGGCCGCTGCCTCAGATCGATGAGCGACAGCGGCAGCCCGATGTGGTTGTTGAAGTTGCCGCGGTTGCGAATCACGCGATATCGCGACGCGAGCAGCTCCGACGTCACTTCCTTGGTCGTGGTCTTTCCCGCGCTTCCGGTGATCGCCACGACCTTCGTTCCCGATTCGACGCGAACCGCGTGCCCGAGCGCCTGGAGCGCCGCCGTCGTGTCATCAACCTCTATCGCCACAAAAAGGGGCCGTACCCCTTTTTCAGTTTCTGCAACGTCCCGCGCGCGGCCCCGCGGCACCATCACGCCCGCCGCACCTGCCTCGGTCGCCGCGCCCGCGAAATCCGCGCCGTCAAAGCGCTCGCCGCGGATCCCGACGTAGAGCTCGCCCGCGCCAATCATCCGCGTGTCGATGGACACACCGGCGAACCGCGCCTCCTGGCTCCCGGCGACCACCGCGCCCGACACCACCGCGGCGATCCATCCCGCGGTCAGCTGAATCTCGGACGCCTCCGGCACGGCCCGGTCCTACACGACGCCCGAGTTGGTCCGCCGCCGCGAGAGCGCTTCGCGCGCCACCGCCACGTCGTCGAACGGCAGCACGCGATCGCCGATCACCTGGTACTTCTCGTGGCCCTTGCCGGCGACGAGCACGAGATCGCCCGGCCGCGCGAGCTCGATCGCTTTCGCGATCGCCTCGCGGCGATCGACGATGGTCATGATTCGCTGGGCGCTGTCGCGACGCGTGTCCGGCGTGATCCCGCGCTGAATCTCCTCGATGATCCGCACCGGATCCTCGCTCCGCGGGTTATCGGACGTGATCACGATCAGATCGCTCAGCCGCCCCGCGACCGCGCCCATCAGCGGACGCTTGGTGCGATCGCGATCGCCGCCGCAGCCGAAGACGGTGATCAGCCGGCCGCGCGCGAGTGGACGCGCCGTCTCCAGCAGGTTCCGCAGCGCATCGTCGGTGTGCGCGTAGTCGACGACGACGGTGACTTCGTCCTTCGCGCCGGAGACGACCTGGAAGCGGCCGGGGACGCCGTCGAGCGCCTGCAGGCCGCGCTCGATCGCATCGAGCGGCACGTCCAGCGCCGCGGCCGTCGCGATCGCGGCAAGCACGTTGTAGACGTTCGGGCGTCCGACCAGCTTCGAGCGGACGTGAACGGGGCCGTGCGGCGTCCGGACGTCGATGCTGAGTCCGTCGAGCGAGAACGACAGCGGGCCCGGCGCCACGTCGGCGGCCCGGTTGATCGCGTACGTCACCGGACGGCCGCCCGCGTCGAGCAGCGCCGTCCCGCGCGGATCGTCGAGGTTGATCAGGCTGGGCGCGTCGCGCGGCAGCATCTCGAACAGCCGGCGCTTCGCCTGGAAATACGCTTCCATGTCCTCGTGGAAGTCGAGGTGATCGCGCGTCAGGTTCGTGAAGACGCCGGCAGCGAACGTCATCCCGTCCACGCGACGCAGCGACAGCGCGTGCGACGACACTTCCATCGCGCAGGCGCCGCAGCCGCGATCCGCCATCTCGCGCAGCAGGCTCTGGACGTCCGGCGCTTCCGGCGTGGTGCGCGCCGCTTCGCGCACGTCCTGCTCGCCGGGGCCGACGCGGTAGGCGACGGTTCCGAGAATGCCGCACGGAATGCCCGCCGCCTCGAAAATCGACGCGACGAGATACGCGGTGGTCGTCTTTCCGTTCGTGCCCGTGATGCCGATCACGCGCATCTCCGAGCTGGGATGCCGGTAGAACGCCGCCGCGAGAATCGCGAGCGCGAGCCGCGCGTCGCTGACGACCGCCCACGGCACGTGGATGCCTTCGGGCGCCGGCTGCTCCGACACGATTGCGGACGCGCCGCGCTCGATCGCCTGGCGCGCGAACGCCACGCCGTCGGCGTGCCGTCCTTTCAGCGCGACGAACACCTGGCTTGTCGCGACCTGCCGCGAGTCGTACGCCACGCCGGCCACGACGCCGACCGCCGCGTCCATGCCGGGCGCCGCGTCCGCTCGCACGAGGCCGCGGCCCGCGAGCACGCCGTGCAGCTCGGCCCACGTCATGGCGAGCTTTCTCCGCGGCGCGGCGTCCTGCCGAGCACCAGCCGGCAAATCCCGCCCTGTTCGAGCGGCGTGCCGGCCGCGGGTTCCTGCGTGACGACGACGCCGTCGCCCGTGACGCGCGCGACGAGTCCGAGCTTGACGAGCGTGCGCACGGCCTGGCGCGCGCTCAGGCCGCGCAGATCGGGAATCGTGCCGGGCGCGGCGTCGGCGATGAGGCTCACCATCGGCTCCACGGCGCGCGTCGACGCCGGCACCTTCATGTCGTCTGAATCGCGCGCGACGAGGACGGCCGGCGACGGGTTGATCGTCGGTCCGATGCCGAGGTAGCGCAGCGTGGATTCCGCGATCCGCTTGAACACCGGCGCGGACACGACGCCGCCCGTGTAGCCCGAGCCGTGCGGCGAGTCGATGACGACGATGATCGTCACGGCCGGGTCGCGCGACGGGATGAAGCCAACGAACGACGCGTTGTATTCGGAGTGCGAGTAGCGGCCGCCGATCAGCTTCGCCGCCGTGCCGGTCTTGCCGGCGATCGTGAAGCCGGGAATCTGCGCGGCCCTCGCGGTGCCGCGCTCGACCACGCCTTCCATGATCGTCGTCAGCGCCGCCGCCGTGTCCTGGCTCGTCGTCCGCTGGACGATTTTCGTCGACACGCCGAAGCGCCGGTTGTCGCGGTAGATCGCGCGCACGACGCGCGGCTCGACCCGCTCGCCGCGGTTCGCGACCGCGCTCACCGCCGCCGCCATCTGCAGCGGCGTCACGCCGACCTGATAGCCCATCGACAGCGACGCGAGCGCGCTGTCGGTCATCTTGTCGCGCTTCCAGACGATGCCCGAGCTCTCGCCCGGAAAATCGGGGGACACCGGATGGCCGAATCCGTACCGCTGCACGTAATCGGTCATCCGATCGGTGCCGACCTTGAATCCAATCTTGATGGCGCCGACGTTGCTCGACTCGACGATGACGTCCGAGAACGACAGCACGCCGTGGTTCTTCATGTCGTGGACGATGCGCGAGTTGTCGATCCGGATCTGGCCGGGATTGGTGTCGATCATCGTGTCGAGCGGCATGACTTTTTCTTCGATCGCCGCCGACGCCGTCACGACCTTGAACGTGGAACCGGGCTCGTACAGGTCCTGCACCGCGCGGTTGCGCAGGTCGGACAACTGCGAGTCGTTGTACGCGTTCGGATTGAACGTGGGCACGTTGGCGAGCGCGAGGATCTCGCCGGTGTGCGGGTTCATGATGATCGCCGAGCCGCCGGCGGCGTGGTTCGCCGCGACGCCCGCCGCGAGCTCGCGCTCCGCCATGTGCTGCAGGAATTCGTCGATCGTCAGCTCGATGGTCGATCCCGCGGTCGGGAGGCGCGTGACGCGCGTGCTGAACGCGTGCTGCCGCGCGTCCGTCTGGATCAGCACTTCGCCGCCCTGGCCGCGGATCCGCGAGTCGTACGCCGCTTCGAGCCCGCCGAGGCCGGTGTTGTCGACTCCGACGTAGCCCAGGAGATGCGCGGCGAGTTCCGTGTTCGGATAGAAGCGGTGGCTCTCCTTGCGGAAACCGATGCCGTCGAGATTCAGCGCCTCGACACGGTGCCGCTCCTCGGGCGACACCTGCCGGCGCACCCACGTCCACCCCTTGCGCAGGTGATCGCCGAGCGCCTGCCGTTCCTTGGCCGTGCAGTCGCCGAAGGCGCCGCACAATTTCGCCACCGTGTCGTCGGGATTGTCGATTTCCGAGGCCATCGCGAAGATCGAATCGGCGTCCACGCTCGTCGCGAGCACGCGGCCCTTCCGATCGACGATGTCGCCGCGCTCGGCCGGCGTCGGAATGCGGCGCATCTGCTGGCGCGACGCCTTCATGACGAGATCGGCATGCTCGTGCACCTGGAGCCAGGCCAGCCGCACTTCGATCGCCAGTGCCCACAGGCCGAGGATGGCGGCGGCGACGATGATGCGGCGCGTGAGCATGGCGCGCCACGCGGCGACGTCGGCGTTGCCGCCGGGCTCCACGGGCGCCCGGTGTTCGGTGCGCGCAAGCACGCGCTGGATGCGATCGATCACGCGATCACCGGCTGGCTACGACCGTTTTGGCTGGCGGATCCGACGGCAGCACGCGTTCGATCACGATGGCTTCGTCGCGCGTGGGCGCGACCAGGTGGAGCTTCCCAAGCGCCAGCGGCTCGATGCGCCCGGGCGACTTGAGCGATTCGATCTCGAGCCGCAGACGGCGCGCCACGCCCTGTTCGGACGCGCGCTCCTTCTGCAACTCCTCGAGGCGGTACCCGTGCCGCAGCAGCTCGAAATGCTGCCACGCCGAGAACAGCAGGACCAGCACGAGCAGGCCGGCAATGCCGACCGACTTCCACAGCTCGCGCTGGCGGGCCTCGTCGACTTCGCGGACGATCGGATTGTTCCGGACGTCCTTTTTGACGGCGTATTCGAATGATTCAGCCATCTGCCGTGTCCCCTTGCTGCTCATGCGGCGCGTTCCGCCGCCCGCAGCTTCGCGCTGCGCGCCCGCGGGTTGCGCTGAACTTCTTCGTCGGACGGTGTCAGCGGTCTCTTCGTCAGCACGTTCACGGTCCCCTCGCTCTTCAGCGCCCGGAACGTGTGCTTGACGATGCGATCCTCGAGCGAGTGGAAGGTGATGATGACCAGCCGCGCGCCGGCGCGCAGCCGGCGGACCGCGGTCTCGAGAAAACGGTCGAGCCCGTCGAGCTCGCGATTCACCCAGATTCGAAGCGCCTGAAATGTCCGCGTCGCAGGATCGATGCGCGTGTAGCCGCGGTGCGGCACCGAGCGGCGCACGATCGCCGCGAGCTGCGCGGTCGTCGCGATCGGCGCTTCGCGGCGGGCGGCGGCGATCGAGCGCGCGATGCGGCGCGAGTACCGTTCCTCGCCGTACTGGAAGATCGCGTCGGCGAGCTCTTCCTCGCTGGAGCGCGCGAGGAGGTCGGCGGCGCTGTCGCCGGCGCTGCGGTCCATGCGCATGTCGAGCGGCTCGTCGCGCTGAAAACTGAAGCCGCGGCCCGGCGCATCGAACTGCAGCGACGAGACGCCGAGGTCGGCGAGCGCGCCGTCCACCAGCGGGATCCCGCGCTCGTCGAGGACGGCGCCGAGCGTGCGATAGTCGGCGTGCACGAGCTCCACGCGCTCGGGCCACGGGGCGAGCGTCTCGCGGGCGATCGCCAGCGCATCGAGGTCGCGATCCAGGCCGATGACGCGCGACGCGCCAGCTTCCAGCATCAGGCGCGAGTGCCCGCCGAGGCCGACGGTGCAGTCGACGAAGAGACCGCCGCGCGACGCCTGCAGGAACTCGAGCGCTTCGGCGGTCATGACCGGTACGTGCCCCGTCATATGCCGAACTCCGAGAGAGCGCGCGCGTCTTCGTCGGTATACGGTTCGCGCTGCAGCTTCGCGAGGAAGCGATCGTGATTCCAGACGTCGAGATAGCTGAACTGCCCCAGCACATCCACGTCCCCGGCCATCGTCGCCGCTTCGCGCAGCCGGACGGGGATCAGCACGCGGCCCTGCACGTCGAGGTCCGCAATCTGGCCGAAGTAGTTCACGCGATCGAGGAAGCGGAGCTTCGCCGGATGCGTCGAGGGCATCTCGGAGAGCTTCTGCTCGAGCTCGAGCCACACGGGCATCGGGTAGATCCGGACGTATTCGCCGGACAGGCTCGTCAGAAACAGCTCGCGCCCGTATTTGCTTTCAAGCAGAGCTCGAAATGCGTTGGGGACTTTGAGCCGTCCCTTGTCGTCGATGCGAGCTGGTGCGTTCCCTCTAAACACACCCAGCCTCTGATTTTCTAGCTCCACTTATGTCCACAAATTTCCACCAGGATAGTAGAAGAGGGCTGCAGGGTTGTCAACCGCAAAATCTAGTGCCTCAGTAAGTTACGCCAAATCTTCGCCTTTTAATCGCCCGCTTGGTCTGGCGCCCAAACTGGGTCTCTCGCCCACTCCACCAGCGGTAGGGGTCCCTGGGCGGGAGGGCCCCGTTCGCGTGTTACGATGCAAGGTTTGCTACGGGCAGCTCTCATTGGTTTCGCGTCGAGCGGCAAAACGACGCTCTTTCAGCTCATGACGAGCGCGCGGGAGACCGCGCGGGCGGCGCACGGGAAGGGCGAGGCGGTCATCGGCATTTCCAAGGTGCCGGACGCGCGCCTCGATCGCCTGAACGTGATGTACAACCCGAAGAAGCGGGTGCCGGCGACCGTCGAGTTCACTGATCTCGCCGCCGGCGGCGCGTCAGGCGGCGCCCAGGGGCTGGTGGACGTCGCGGCGTACAAGAACGCTGATGCGCTCGTTCACGTGCTGCGCGCGTTCCACGATCCCGCGATTCCCCACGCATCCGGCTCAATCGATCCCGCGCGCGATGCGCAGGCGATGGAGGACGAGCTGATCCTGGCGGACCTCGGCGTCGCAGAGCGCCGACTGGAGCGGCTCGAAAAGGATCTCAAGAAGAGCCGGACGCCGGAGCTCGAGCGCGAGCGTGAGGTCGTCACGCTCTGCAAGGCCGCGCTCGAGGACGGACGGCCGCTGCGCGCGCTGGATCTCAAGGGCGAGGATCTCAAGCGGCTGCGCGGCTTCCAGTTTCTCTCGGCGAAGCCGCTGCTCATCGTGATCAACCTCGACGAAGCGGATCTCTCGAAGGGCATCGACGGCGCCGTGGACGCCGCCGGGCTGACGCCGTTTCTCTCGCGCGCCGGCACCGCCGCGGCTGCGGTCTGCGCGAAGATCGAGCTCGAGATCGCGCAGCTCGAAGCCGCCGACGCCGCCGCGTTCCTCGCGGACCTGGGCCTGAAGGAATCAGGCCTGTCGCGTGTCATCCGCGCGAGCTACGACCTGCTCGGCTACATCTCGTTCTTCACGGTCGGCGAGGACGAAAACCGCGCCTGGTCCATTCCGCGGAACACGACCGCGCAGCTCGCCGCCGCCGAGATCCACAGCGACATCGCGCGCGGTTTCATCCGCGCGGAAGTCGTCAGCTACGACCACCTGATGGCGCGAGGGACGATGGCCGCGTGCCGCGATCACGGCGAGGTGCGGCTCGAGGGCAAGGAGTACGTCGTTCAGGACGGCGACATCATCAACTTCCGGTTCGCCACGTGAGCGCCGAGCCGGCGTCGCTCACCTCCGTCGTCATCCCCGCCTTCAACGAAGCTCCCGCCATCGGTCCGCTCGTCACCGCCCTGCGCTCCGCGGCGGCCTGGCGCGAGATCCTCGTGATCGACGACGGGTCGAGCGACGACACGGGAACGCGGGCCGCCGCCGCGGGCGCGCGCGTCATCCGCCATCCGTACAACAAGGGCAACGGCGCGGCGGTCAAGAGCGGCATCCGGCAGTCGACCGGCGCCTACGTCCTCATCATCGACGCCGACGGCCAGCATCCGCCGGGCGACGCGCTGCGGCTCGTGTCGCACCTCGACACGTACGATCTCGTCGTCGGCGCCCGCTCGAGCGCCACGCAGGCCGGCGTCGTGCGGCGCGCGGGCAACGCGCTCCTGAACGCGCTCGCCGGGTACCTCACCGAACAGCGCATCCCGGATCTGACGTCGGGCTTCCGCGCCGCCCGGCGCGAATGCCTCGCCGAGTTCCTCCACCTCATCCCGAACGGCTTCTCGACGCCGACGACGACCACGCTGGCGTTCATGAAGGCGGGCTACAGCGTCCGGTTCGAGCCGATCGAGGCGCGCGCGCGCGAAGGGTCGTCTAAAATCAGGCTGGCGTCGGACGGCGTCGGCTTCTTTCTGATTCTGATCAAGGTGATTACGATTTACAGTCCCCTGCGCGTCTTCCTGCCGGTCAGCGCGGCGTCGTTCGCGTCCGGCGCAGTGTACGCGGCGTGGACGATCGCGACGCAGTCGCACGTCACCAATTCTTCCGTCCTCCTGATTCTGCTGAGCGTCATCATCCTGCTGGTGGGCCTCGTCTCCGAGCAGATTTCGTCGCTGCGCTTCGAGGGGCGGCCCTGATGACCGCGACGACGGCGACGACCGCGCTCGTCATCGTGCCGACCTACAACGAGCGCGCCAATCTGCCGGTGCTCATCGCGGCGCTGATGGCGCAGCCCAACGTCCGCGTCATGGTCGTCGACGATCAATCGCCCGACGGCACGGGTCAGCTCGCGGACGAGCTCGCGCTCCAGCATCCCGGGCGGATTCAGGTGATGCACCGTACGTCGCAGCGCGGCCTGGGCCGTTCGTACATCGACGGGATCAAGCAGGCCATCCGCGAACCGGTGGACGTGCTCTGCCAGATGGACGCGGATCTGTCGCACGATCCCGCGCATCTCCAGGATCTGATCGCCGCCACCGATCGCGCCGACGTCGTGATCGGCTCGCGGTACGTGCCGGGCGGCGCGGTCCGCAACTGGCCGCTGCGGCGCCGCATCCTGAGCCGGTTCGCGAATCTCTACATCCGATCGATCACGCGGCTCCACGCGCGCGACTGCACGAGCGGCTACCGCTGCTGGCGCCGCGCCACGCTGGCGGCGCTGCCGCTCGATCGCTTCATCTCGGACGGCTATTCGTTCCTCGTCGAGATGCTCTTCGAGGCGTCGCAGCGCGGCGCGCGGATCGGTGAAGTGCCGATCACGTTCGTGGAGCGGCGTGAGGGCGAATCGAAGCTCTCGAACGCGGTCCTGCTCGAGTCCGCGATCACGCCGTGGCGGCTCGTCGGCACGAAAGGATCGGCGGCAAAACGATCCCGCTGACCTTTCGGCAGGCTCAGGGCAGGCCCGCAGCGGCTCAGGGCAGGTCCCTTTTCGTGCTATGGTTTAGAGGAATTTTCACATGTCCGTTCCTCCGGCCCCGAAGCCCGCGGGTCTGAGCGTCTTCTTCCCGGCGTACAACGACAGCGGCACCATCGCGAGCATGGTGATTCGCGCCGTGAAGGCCGCGTCGGAGCTGACGCCGGACTACGAAGTGCTCGTCATCGACGACGGCAGCGCGGACGCGACCGCCGAGATCGCGGACGAGCTCGCGCGCACGTACCCGGGCCACGTCCGCGCCATCCATCATCCGCAGAACCGCGACTACGGCGCGGCCCTGCGCACCGGTTTTCACTCCTCGACGAAGGAGCTGATTTTCTACACCGACGGCGACGCGCAGTACGATCCGGCGGAGCTCGCCGCGCTCTGGGCGAAGATGACGCCGGAGACGGATCTCGTGAACGGCTACAAGATCAGCCGCTCGGATCCGCTGCACCGCATCATCATCGGCCGCACGTATCACTACATCGTCAGCCTGCTGTTCGGGCTGAAGCTGCGCGACGTGGACTGCGATTTTCGCCTGATGCGCCGGAGGATCTTCGATCGCATCAACCTCGAGAAGACGAGCGGCATCATCTGCGTCGAGATGATGAAGAAGATTCAGGACGGCGGGTTCCGCATCGTCGAGGTGCCGGTGCACCACTATCACCGCGCGTTCGGCACGTCGCAGTTCTTCAACGTGCGGCGGCTCGTGCGGACGGCGCGCGATCTGCTGCTGCTGTGGTACGCGCTCGTCATCCGCCGCGTGCATCTGCGCCCGGGCGTGACGCCGCTGGCCCAGACCGCCGCCGATCCGGCCAATCGCGTGTACCCGAGCCCGCCGCGCCCGTGACGACCGATTACCGCGGGTTCTATCGAGGCCGGAAGGTGCTGATCACCGGAGGCCTTGGCTTCATCGGCAGCAATCTCGCGCGGGCGCTCGTGGCGCTCGACGCCGACGTGCTGCTCGTGGACTCGCTCATCGAGGACTACGGCGGGAATCTGTTCAACATCGACGGCGTCGCGGATCGCGTGCACGTCAACATCGCCGACGTTCGCCAGCAGACGACGGTGAACTATCTCGTCCGCGATCGCGAGGTGATCTTCAACCTCGCGGGGCAGGTCAGCCACATCGACAGCATGCGCGATCCGTACACGGATCTCGAGATCAACTGCCGCAGCCAGCTGACCGTGCTCGAAGCATGTCGCAATCACAATCCCGGCGTAAAGGTCGTGTTCGCGGGAACGCGGCAGGTGTACGGGCGCCCGACGTCGCTGCCGGTGGACGAATCGCATCTCGTGAAGCCGACCGACGTCAACGGGATCAACAAGGCCGCGGGCGAGTACTACCACGTCGTGTACAACAACGTCTTCGGCGTCCGCGCCTGCTCGCTGCGGCTGACCAACGTCTACGGACCGCGCCAGCTGATCAAACACAATCGCCAGGGATTCATCGCCTGGTTCATCCGGCTTGCGATCGAGAATCGACCGATCCAGATCTACGGTGACGGATCGCAGCTCCGCGATTTTGTCCACGTGGACGATGCGGCGGACGCCTTCCTGCGTGCGGGCGCCGACGACCGCTGCAACGGCGAAGTGTTCAACGTCGGCGGCGACACGCCGGTCAGCCATCGCGAGCTGGCCACGCTCCTGATCAAGACCGCGGGATCGGGGCGCGTCGAATACGTCGAGTGGCCGGCGGAAAAGAAGTCGATCGACATCGGCAGCTTCTACGCCGACTCGTCGAAGTTCAAGCGGGTGACGGGCTGGGCGCCGCGAGTCTCGCTTGCGGACGGCCTCCGCGACACCGTCGCGTTTTATCGCCAGCACTTCGCGCAGTACGCCGGCGCGGGCGGAGCGGCGTAGCGTGCGGCGCATTCCGTTCATGACGCTGGCGCCCCGTGAGGATGCGGCCGAGGTCCGCCGGGCGATCGAGCGCGTCGTGGGCAGCGGCTGGTACGTCCTCGGGCCTGAGGTCGAAGCCTTCGAAGCCGAGTTCGCCGCGGCGATGGGCGGTGCGGCGAGCGTCGGCGTCGGCAACGGCACCGACGCGCTCGCGTTGATCCTGCGCGCGCTCGGCATCGGCGCAGGCGACGAAGTGATCACCTCACCGCTGTCCGCCGCGTACTCCGCGCTGGCGATCGTGATGGCCGGCGCGCGGCCGGTATTCGCCGACATCGACCCCGTGCGGCTGACAATCGACCCGGAGCAGATTGCGCGGGCGATCGGCCCGAAGACCCGCGCGATCATGCCGGTGCACCTGTACGGCCAGCCGGCGGACATGGATGCGATTGGCCGCCTCGCGTCTCGCCACAACCTGGCGGTCGTCGAAGACTGCTGCCAGGCGCATCTCGCGACGTGCGGCGGACGGCCGGTCGGGACGTTCGGGGTCGCCGCGGCGTTCAGCTTTTATCCGACGAAGAACCTGGGCGCGCTCGGCGACGGCGGCGCGGTCGTGACCAACGATCGCGGACTGGCGAACCGCATCAAGCGTTTGCGGAACGGCGGGCAGAGCGATCGGTATCATCACGTCGAACCCGGGATCAATTCGCGGCTGGACGAAATGCAGGCGGCCGTGCTGCGCGCGCGCCTGCCGTTTCTCGCCGGCTGGACGGCGCGGCGGCGCGAACTGGCGGCGCAGTATCGCGCGGCGCTGGCTGGCGTGGGGCCGGCGATCGGCGTGCAGCCGGAACTGGATCCGGGACACGTCTATCATCTGTTCGTCGTGCGCGCAGCTGACCGGGCGGCGCTGCAGAGGCGTCTGATCGAAGACCAGATCGAGACGCTGATTCACTATCCGATCCCGATCCCGCGTCAGCCCGCGATGGCCGACGCGCGCCCGGCCGAGTGCCCCGCCGCGAACCGCGCGTGCGAGGAGGTCCTCTCGCTGCCGCTCCATCCGGGGCTCAGCAACGAGGACGTCAACACCGTCGCGGCAGCACTAAAAAGGGGCCGTACCCCTTTTTCGGAGACGAGCGGAACGAAAAAGGGGTATGGCCCCATTTGACGAGGTACACGTGCGAGCGTTGATCACTGGCGGCGCCGGATTCATCGGATCCTATCTCTCTGAAGCCCTGCTCGATCGGGGGGACGAGGTGCTGGTCCTCGACAACCTCTCGACCGGATCGTTCGACAACATCGCGCACCTGAAAGGGCGCGCCGGGTTCGAGTACTTCATCGACTCGGTGGAAAACGAGCCGCTCCTCGCCGAACTGATCGATCGCGCCGACGTGGTCTTTCATTTCGCCGCGGCGGTCGGCGTGAAGCTGATCGTCGAGCAGCCGGTCTACACGATCGAGACCAACGTGCACGGCACCGAAGTCGTGCTGAAGCACGCGAACAAGAAAAAGAAACTCGTCGTCATCGCGTCGACGTCCGAGGTGTACGGCAAGAGCGAGGACGTGCCGTTCCGGGAGGATTCCGACCTCGTGCTCGGGCCGACGCCGAAGCACCGCTGGGCGTACGCGTGCAGCAAACTGATCGACGAGTTTTTGGCGCTCGCGTACTGGAAGGAGCGCAAGCTGCCGGTGATCATCGTGCGCTTCTTCAATACCGTCGGGCCGCGCCAGACGGGCCAGTACGGCATGGTGATCCCGAACTTCGTGCGTCAGGCGCTGGCCGGCGAGCCGATCACCGTCTTCGGCGACGGCACGCAGCGGCGCGCGTTCACGCACGTCGCGGACGTCGTGGGAGCGCTGCTGAAGCTGGTCAGCGAGCCGGCGGCGATCGGACAGGTGATCAACATCGGGAACACCGAAGAGACCACCATTTCCGGCCTCGCGGAGCGCGTGCGCGAGCTCAGCGGATCGAAGTCGCCGATCAAGCTCGTGCCGTACGACGAAGCCTACGAATCGGGCTTCGAGGACATGCCCCGCCGCGTGCCGGATCTGACGAAGATCCACAAGATGATCGGGTACGAAACCCGCCACACGCTCGACGATATCCTCACGCAGGTGATCGACTACTTCCGCCGGAAGTAGCGGTATAATTGGCGGTGATGCAATACAAGACTCTCGCGTTCGGCGCGGCCCTCGTCGCCAGCCTCGCGGTCGCCGTGCCCGCGTCGGCCGACGTGCAGATCTCGATGCACGACGGACGCGTGTCGATCGTGGCGAAGGATGCGACGCTCCGCCAGATCCTCGCCGAGTGGGCGAAGGTCGGGCAGACGAAAATCCTGAACGGCGATCGCGTCCCGAGCGGGCCGTTGACGCTGCAGCTGAACGACGTGCCGGAGGCGCAGGCGCTCGACACGCTGCTGCGCACCGTGAGCGGATACCTCGCGTCGCCGCGCGCCGAGTTCGTGTCCAACCTCTCGACGTTCGATCGCATCGCCATCGTCCCGACGCCGGCGCCGCCGATGTCGATGCCGTCCGCGAGCGCCGCGCCGCCGCCGATGTTCCAGCAGCCGCCCGCGTTCCAGCGGCCGGCGATGGACGACCAGGACGGCGCACCGAATCAGCCGGTCTTCAACCAGTTCCCGCCGCCGCAGGTCGCGAACCCCGCGCAGCAGCAGAACCCGCAGCCGTTCGGCGTCGCGCCCGCGCCGGGTCCGCTCGTGCTGCCGGCGGGGAACGCCGCGCCACCCTCCGCCGCGTATCCCGGCGGCGCGACGGCGCCCGTGGGCTCGTCCGTGCCCGGCATGATCGTGGCGCCACCACCGCCGAAGAAACCGGGCGGCGGCGGCCTCTAAGCCTTTCGTGTCCCTCACCGCCGACATCAACGCGGCAATCGCCGATGCGATGCGCAAGAAGGACGCGCCGCGCCTGAGCGCGCTGCGAATGCTCAAAGCCGCGTTCGTCAATCGCAGCGTCGAAAAGGGTCACGAGCTCGACGACACCGAAGCGCAACAGGTCGTCGCGTCGCTGGTCAAGCAGCGTAAGGATTCCATCGCGCAATTCACGAGCGGCGGCCGCCAGGATCTCGCGGATAAGGAAGCTGCGGAGATCCTCGTGCTCGACGCGTACCTGCCGCCCGCAGCCGATCCCGCCGCCGTCGCGCGCGCCGTCGACGAGGCCATCGCCGAGACCGGCGCCGCGTCGGCCAAGGACATGGGGCGCGTCATGAAAGCGGCCATGGCGAAGCTCGCCGGCCAGAATATTGATGGCAAAACGGTGAACGAGCTCGTGCGTCAACGGCTGGCTGGTGGCTAAACTTTTTTCCGGCCCCGGCCGTCTAACCTCAATGAGACGGCACAAAACACACGCCTTCTCATCCATCCTCCCTTAGGCCCTCGGCAACGAGGGCCTTTTTTGTGACCCTGTCGACACTGCCCACATCCGGACACCGGCCGATCCCGGAAACGGCCGGCGCACGGCTCGCGCGATCGGCGGGGCTCACCGGCGCCGCGACGCTCGCCAGCCGGATCCTCGGCCTCGTTCGCGACCAGGTGCTGGCGGCGCTGTTCGGCGCCGGCAACGACATGGACGCGTTCATCGTCGCGTTCCGGATCCCGAATCTCATGCGCGATCTCTTCGCGGAGGGCGCCATGAGCGCGGCGTTCGTGCCGACGTTCACGCGCCATCTCACGCGCCAGGGCAAGGCCGATGCGTGGCGTCTCGGCAACAACGTGGTCAACGCGCTGCTGATCATTACGGGGATCGCCGTAATCACCGGCGTCGTGTGCGCCGGCCCGATCGTGACGGCCTACGCCGGCAGCTTCGCGGCGGTGCCGGGCAAACTCGAACTGACCATCCGTCTCACGCGCATCATGCTGCCGTTCCTCGTGATGGTCGCGATGGCCGCGGCGATGATGGGGATGCTGAACTCGCTGCATCACTACTTCGTGCCCGCGCTCGCGCCGGCGATGTTCAACGTCGCGACGATCGTCTGCGCGTTCGCGCTGGTGCCGCTGATGCCGCCGCTCGGCCTGCCGCGGATCATGGCCATCGCGATTGCGGCGCTCGTCGGCGGCGCCGGGCAGGTCGCGCTGCAGTGGCGGCCGCTGCGGCGCGAGGGGTTCGCCTATCAGCCGTTTCTCGACTGGCGCGACCCGGGGCTGCGACAGGTGCTCCTGCTGATGGGACCTGGCACGATCGGCCTCGCCGCGACGCAGGTCAACATCTTCGTGAACACACTGCTCGCGACGAGCCAGGGCACCGGCGCGGTCTCGTGGCTGACGTATGCCTTTCGTCTGATGTATCTTCCGATCGGACTGTTTGGTGTGTCGATCGGCACCGCGGTGCTGCCTGCCGTCTCGCGTCATGCGGCGATCGACGATGTGGAGGGCGTCAGGGCGACGGTGTCGCGCGGCCTCGCGATGATGATGCTGCTCAACGTGCCGGCGACGTTCGGGCTGATGGCACTGGCGACGCCGATCGTCCGCCTGCTGTTCGAGCGCGGACACTTCCTCCCGTCCGACACCGCTCAGACGGCGGCCGCGCTTCGTTTCTATGCACTCGGTCTCGTCGGTTACTCGACCGTACGCATCGCGTCGCCGACCTTCTACGCGCTTCGCCGCAGCCGCGTGCCGGTCGTCGTCAGTGTCGGTACAATTGCGGTGAACGTCGTCCTCAGCGTGGTACTGGTGAGGACGATGGGGTTTCGCGGGCTGGCGCTGGGGACGTCGATCGCGGCGCTCGCCAACGGCGTGCTGCTCGCGGCTCTTCTGCGCGGGACGCTGAACGGCATCGACGGCCGGCGGCTCGCGATCGTGCTGGCCAAGACTGTCGTCGCGGGTGGTGCGATGATCGTCGTGACCCTGGCCGTTCAGTCGGCGATGGCCGCGGTCCTGCCCGGGGACCACGTCGTCGAACAGGCGGCTCGTCTGGGCGCGGCGATCGCCGCCGGCCTCGTGGCGCTGGCAATGTGCGCGAAGCTGCTGAGGATTCGCGAGTTCGATGATGTCGTGGGTGTGCTGTACACCCCGGGTACGAAAGTTGCTCGATCCGATCGAAGCTGAAGAGGAGTTCTGTGCCCCGCTATCCTGTCTCCCGGCCGCGATCTTCTTACGTGTCGTCGTTCTCGTTCGGCCCGGGGCCTGTCTCGACCGCGCTCAAGGCGCTCATCGCGGCGAACGTCGTCCTCTTCATCGGGCAGTTGATCTTCCCCGTGCTGACCCAGGTGCTCGGGCTCCATCCCGCGTTCGTGCTGAAGTATTTCTGGGCGTGGGAACTCGCGACGTACATGTTTCTCCACGGCGGGATCTTCCACATCGTCTTCAACATGCTCGCGTTGTGGATGTTCGGCGCGGAGCTCGAGCGGGTCTGGGGCACGCGGTACTTCCTGAAGTTCTATTTCGTCACCGGCATCGGCGCCGGCGTGCTGACGGTGGCATTTGCGCTGCTGCCGTTCGGTTTTACTCAGGCGCTGCTGCGCGAGAACATCATCGGCGCGTCTGGCGCGATCTACGGCCTGCTGCTGGCGTACGCGATGTACTTCCCGGATCGGCCGATCTACATGTACTTCGTGTTCCCGATTCCGGCGAAGATCTTCGTCGCGATCATCGGGGCGATCGCGTTTCTCTCGTCGCTCAGCGAGTCGAGCGGCGTCGCGAACGCCACGCATCTGGGCGGCCTGCTCGTGGCGTACCTGTTCCTGAAGGGCGGGCGCATCCATCCGCTCTCGGAAGTAAAATACCGCTACCTCAAATGGAAGATCAATCGGGTGCGGAGAAAGTTCGACGTCCATCCGGGCGGCCGCAGGGACGATTGGGATCGCCGCGTTCACTGACGGTCCGCTGAGCTGTGTCGCGCGCACAGTTCCTGGCGATTGTGCTGGCCGGCCTCGCACTTCGCGCCGCCGCGTTGCCCGGACCGGGCACGGGCGACGTCACCGTCTTCAAAGTCTGGAGCTATAACGCGGCGACGTCCGGCGTCGCCGAAATGTACGGCGTCGGCGGCGACCCGCTCGAGTGGCGCCGGCTCGAGTGGCTCGGCGTCGACGCCTACGTCGTCTATCCGCCGCTCGTGCTGTACGAGCTCGGCGTGACGGGCCGCGCGTTCCGGCTCTGGTCCCACCATCGCTTCCCGAACACGACCGCGCTCAATGTGTTCATCAAACTGCCCGCGCTGGTTTCTGAAATCGGTCTGGCGTGGCTGCTGTTCTGGCTGGCTCGCAGGCAGCTCGGCGTCGACGCGGCGCGATGGGCCGCGACGGCGTACTGGCTGAATCCCGCTGCGTTGATCAACGCGAGCGTGCTCGGATATCTGGATCCGCAGTTCGCGCTGCCGGCCGTCGGCGCGGTCGCCGCGGGCGCGTCCGGCTGGCCCGCGCTGGCGGGTGCGCTCGTCGGCGTGGCCGTGCTCACGAAGCCGCAGGGCATCTTCATCATTCCGGCCGTGGCGCTGGCCCTGTGGATGATGGGACGGCCGGATCGGCGCGTGGCGCGGTTCGCGGCCGCGACGGCAGGCGGTGGGGCCGTGACCGCGGCCGTCGTCGCCCCAATCGTGCGCGCGGGGGGATCTGCGAACATGGTTGCTGCGCTCGGCGAGCTGGCACACCACGACATGGTGTCGGCGAATGCCTGCAATCTGTGGTGGGTCGTCGACTACGTCCTGCGCGTGCGGTTCTCGGTGCACGACGTCGGCGTCTGGGCCGCGCTCACCGCTCAGAACAGGATTCTCGGGATCTCGCGGATGATCGAGATCGGCTTCCCGAATCCGCAGCCGATCGGTCTTGCATTGACGGCCATTGCCGTTGTGTGGGCGCTGTGGGCCGCCGCGCGCCGGCGGTCGATGGACCTCTGGCTGCTGGCCGCGCTCGCCGCGTTCACCGTGCATGCATACACCACGCTGTCGGTGCAGGTGCATGAGAACCATCTGTTCGGCGCCGTTCCGCTGCTGGTCGTCGCCGCGGCCGGACGCCGCGCCTTCAGGCCGGTCCTCGTCGTCGTCAGCGCGATCACGGCGCTGAATCTGAACGTGTTCTATGGATTCGGCGACGGCGTCGGCTACGCGATTCCGCGCGACGTGACGCTCATTGATCTTTCGGTAGTCCTCGCCGTCGCGAACTGCGCGGCTTTGGCGTGGCACGCCCGGATATTCAGCCGCGAATGCTCCACGGGAGGCGCACCCCTCCAAACGTCAGGCCCAGCGTCGATCCCAGCACCGGCAGGCCATAGCCACTCGTCAGGAAACTGAAGCGGAACAGCGCGCCGCTGGCGATCTGGAAGTTGAGCGCCATGAAGAACGCGATGAACGCGAACACCGGCGTCCAGATGCCGAGCAGCAGCGCGATGCCCGAGCAGAGCTCGCCAAGCGGCACCAGCCGCGCGAACACGCCCACCCACGGCACGGCGATGCGTTCGAGATACCCGTGCGAGATCGAGCCGGGCGCGGCGTTCTGCATCCAGCCGGCGAGCTGACCGCTGAGGATCGATGAGTCCACGAACCAGCGGAACTTGCCGATCCCTTCGAAGATGAAAAAGACACCGAGGCACACGCGAATGATGGCCAGCCCGGTGCCCTGTCGATCAATTGCCATGCGTTCCTCCGTTCAGCGTCTGCGTCGCGCGCTGCAGGGCGCGAATCGCAATCGCGGCCTGTTCCGCGGCGCGCGTGAAGTTGCCGGCGTCGATCGCTTCGCGGACGCCGGGGATCGTCTTCACGCCGTATCCAGTGTAAAGGCCCGGCGCGTAAATCGTGTGTCGAAACCACGGGCGATCGGGCAGGCCCGCCGGCTCGATCAACCCGCGTTCGGCCTGCGTCAACCGGCGATTGATCGCCCCCAGCGACGCCGGCGCCGCTGTGTCGGCGAGCGCGCGATCCGCCTCCTGCCTGACGTCGGCACCTGCGCGCGCGAACGCGTCCGCGGCCGCCTTCAAGCCGGCGAAGTCAACCTTCGCCGCGTCGGCCGCCGACTTTTTCACCGCTTCCTTCTCGATCTCGTTCGCGTACTCGAGGATCTGCTTGCCGTACGACTCGTAGTCGAACGGCAGCGCCTGCGCGTCGGCGAATCGCAGGATGGCCACGCCCGTCACCTGCGCGGCGAGCACGCTGTACTTGAATCCGGGATCGATGAACTTCTTGAACCACGCGGGATCGTCGTACGTCGAGTGATACACGCCGTCGCCCGTGCCGCCCAGGCCCATGTCGAGCGACGCGACGCCGATGTGATCGAGGAAGGCCGTGTAGTCGGATCCCGAGCCGAGCGCGCCGACCTCCGGTTCCTTCAGCGCCGGCGCGCCGTCTTTGGGCGGGTTCTTCTCGCGCGCGCGCTCGAGCCACCGATCGTACAGACTCTTCGACGGCTGATCCGACGCGACCGACTGCGCGAGCTCGTAGACGAACGGCGTCAGCGAATGTACGGCGCTGCTCTCGAAGAACGGACCGCCCGCGCCCGCATCGCGGTTGATGTACACGACCGACTTCGCCTTCAACTCCGTCGTGAGATCCTCGACGAATTCGGTCGACCCGAGCAGCCCCGGCTCCTCGCCATCCCAGCTCACGAACAGGATGCTGCGGCGCGGCTTCCAGCCGCTCTTCATCATCTGGCTCATCGCGCGCGCGACGCTCATCATCGACACGTGGCCGCTCACCGAGTCGGACGCGCCGAAGACCCACGCGTCGCGATGCGACCCGACGATCACCCACTCGTCCGGAAACTCAGAACCCGTGATCTTGCCGACGACGTCGATGAGGCGGCGCTGCCCGTAGTCCATCTGCAGCGTCATGTGCACCTTCGCCGGTCCGGGACCGACGTGATACGTGATCGGCAGCGCGCCGCGCCACGCTTCGGGCGCCACGGGACCCTTCAACCGCTTCAGGATCTCCTGCGCGTCTCGATACGACATCGGCTGGACCGGAATCGCCGCGAAGGTCTGGATCTTCTCCATCGGCAGGCGCTCGACGCCCGGCTTCGACGGCCGATCCGGCGTGGAGGGATCGCCGGGATAGTGCGGCATGTCCATCACGCTGCCGCGCTGAATCATGCCCGGTCCGCGGAACGGGCCATCCGGATACACATCCCCCTGGAAATACCCGTCGTCTTTCGGATCTGAATAGATGATGCAGGCGATGGCGCCGTGCTCGGCGGCGACCTTCGGCTTGATGCCGCGCCAGCTGCCGCCGTAGCGCGCGAGGACGATCTTGCCTTTGACGTCGACGCCGAGTGTCGCCAGCGTCTCGTAGTCCGCCGGGACGCCGTAGTTCACGTACACGATGTCGCCGGTGACGTCGCCGGACGGCGAATACGCGTTGTATGCCGGGAGGATGCCCGGCTTCTTCGCCCACGGATCGCCGGGAATCGTGTCCTCCTCGACCTGCAGCTTCACGGCGTCCGGCGCCACGATGTCGATACGGCGCTCTTTCGGCCAGGGCAGCAGGACGCTGTACTCGTAGCGCGCGACGTCGAATCCGAGCTGCTTGAAGCTGTCGCCGATGTAGTCCGCGAGCTTGATCTCGTACGGCGAGCCGATGTTGTGCGGCTCGGCGGTCATGACGTCGAAGTCGGCTTCCGCCGCTGCCGCCGACGGCAGCGCCTTCAGCTCGCGTTCGTGCGCGGCCTCGGCCGCGCTGCCCTGCTCCGAGAATCCGCGGATGCGCCCGCCCGGCGCGGGCGGCGTCGACTGCGCGGAGAGCCAGGCGGCGGCGAGCACGACGGCGGCGGCGGCGGCGGCGAACGGGCGGTGCATGGAACCTCCGGAATGCTCTCTCCTTGACAACTTAGGAGAAGCGCGATAACTTTCCTAACCAGGTTAGGAATAGCACATGGCAAACGATCGTGACGCGACGCTGCTCCCCGGGACGCTCGACCTGCTGATCCTCAAGGCCGTCTCGCTCGGCGCGCTGCACGGCTACGGCGTGCTGCTGCGCATCAACCAGGTCTCGGGCGGCGCCCTCGACATCGAACAGGGCGCGCTGTATCCGGCGCTGTACCGCCTCGAACGTCAGCACCTGCTCGACACCGAGTGGGGCACGTCGGAGAACAACCGCAAAGCCAAATACTACCGGTTGACGCCCGCCGGGCGAAAGCGGCTTCGCGAAGAGACGGAAGGCTGGGAGCGGCTCGTCGCGGCGATGGGCACGGTCCTCAGGTCGCGGCCGGAGGAGGTGTGACGTGCAGCGGATCCACTGGCTCGTTCGCGGCGTCGTCGGACTGTTTCGCCGCTCGCGGTTGGAGCGCGACATGCACGCCGAACTGCAGTTTCACCTGGACGCCCGCACCGACGACCTGATGCGGGGCGGTCTCACGCGGCCGGACGCCGAGCGCCGGGCGCGGCTCGAGTTCGGGGGCGTCGCCAGCTACAAGGATGAGATTCGCGAAGCCTTCGGCCTCCGCCTCATCGATGATCTCGGCCGCGACCTCGCCTACGCGTGGCGGAGCCTTCGCCGCACGCCGACGTTCGCGGTGACCGCCGCCGGCGCGATTGCCTTCGGCGTCGCCGTCAACGCGACGCTGTTCTCGCTCGTCTACGCGCTCATCCTCCGTCCGCTGCCGGTCAGGGATCCGGGCACGATCCGCAACGTGTTCATGGAGACCCGCGGAGACGGTTCGCGCGGCACGCACGGCACGCAGTCGGTGGTGTCGTTCGCCGAGTTCGCGTTCATGCGCGCGCACGCGCACACCGCCGAACTCGCCGGGATCAGCGAAGCCGAACTGAGCTGCAAGTGCACCGCGGACGGCACGCTCGGGGCGCAACTCGTCTCGGACAACCTGCTGCCGCTCATCGGCGCGACGCCGGCGCTCGGACGTTTTTTCACCTCGGAGGAAACGGCGACGCCGGGATCGCAGGCGGTGGCGGTGCTGTCCTGGAGCGCGTGGAAGAACCACTTCAACGGCGACGCCGCCATCGTCGGCCGGTCCGTCACGATGAACCGCACGCCGTTCACGATCATCGGCGTGGCCGACGAGCGCACGACCGGACCGCTGCTGATGAAGCCCGACGTGTGGATTCCGTACACGATGCAGGCGCTGACCCGCGAAGGCGATCCGTTCATCCGGGATGCGAACATGGGATGGATCGAGATCCTCGCGCGGCGGCGGCCGGACGCATCCGACGCGACGATGCTCGCCGAGCTTCGAGTGCTCGGCCAGCAGGCATTGACGGCCCACGGATCCAAACAGACGGCGGTCGTGTCTATGGCGCCAGGGGCGTTTCTCAACGATCCGACAATCACGCGCGAGGGTCTGATTCCGGCCTCACTGCTCTTCCTGGCGGTGACCCTCGTCCTGCTGATCGCGTGCGCCAACGTTGCGAACATGCTGCTGGCGCGCGGCTTCGCCCGCCGCCGCGAAATTGCCATCCGCCTGTCGATCGGCGCCGGGCGCCAGCGCCTCTTTCGACAGTTTCTGACGGAGAGCGCGCTGCTCGGCATGCTCGGCGGCGCGCTGGGGCTGACGCTGTCGCAGTTGGCGGTGCGGCTCGTGGTCGCGTCGATACCGGCGTCGGACATCGGTCCGCATCAGATGAATCTCTCCGCCGACTGGCGGATCGTGCTGTACACGCTCGTCGTGTCGCTGCTGGCCAGCCTGGTCTTCGGGATCGTCCCGGCGCTGCGGCTGCTGCGCGACGACCTTGCGCCCGCGCTCAAAACGGACACGCTCGAGCCTGCCCCGGCCCGGCGGCGCGTACCGCTTCAGAGCCTCCTCGTGGCTGGCCAGGCCGGCCTCTGCCTCCTGCTGTTGGTCAATGCCGGGTTGCTGCTGCGAGGCTTCGATCGCGGCCTTCGAATGGACCGCGGCCTGGCGACCGGGCAGGTGCTGATCGTCTCATTCGATCTCAGACAGCAACAGTACACGCCTGCGCGCGCCCAACAGCTGCTGGCGCAGCTGCGCGAGCGCGCGGCGGTGATGCCCGGCGTTGACGCCGCGTCGCTGACCACGCTCACGCCGTTCGTCAGCATGTCGTTCGACGCCGCGAAGGCCATCGACGCGAACGGCGCGCCGGGCCAGCAGTTCGGCGTCACCGACGAGCATGTGGGCGCCGACTTCTTCCAGACGATGCGCATCAACACCGTGCGGGGCCGGGGCATCAGCGGCGCCGAACTGGAGACTGGCGCGCGCGTGGTGGTCGTCGACGAGGAGCTCGCCCGCACCTACTATGGCGGGCTCGATGCCGTCGGCCGGCGCATCAACCCGGGAGGCGGCCGGGAGAACGACTGCGAGATCGTCGGCGTGGTGTCGGCGACGCATCCGATCTCCTGGGCCCGCGCCGACCGCCCGAAGATGTACCTGCCGATGCGCGGACTCGACTACATCGGCGGACATGTGCTGGTCCACTACCGCGGGGCGCCCGAGGCGATCGTCGCGGCGCTTCGGCAGGGCGCGTCGGAGCTCGACCCCAACGTCACCGCGACCGTGACGCCGATTGAACACAACGTCACCTCCGCGATGGCGCCGGTGCGGATGGCAGCGGCCGCCGTGTCGACGCTCGGCGGGCTCGCGCTGGTGTTGGCGTGCAGTGGACTGTACGGAGTGGTGTCGTTCACCGTCGGCCGGCGCCGCCGCGAGATCGGCATTCGCGTCGCGCTCGGCGCCGATCGCGCACGCATCCTGCGTCTGGTCGTCGGCCAGGGCCTCAGGCCGATGCTCGCCGGCGCGGCGATTGGGATCGTGCTCGCGGCCGCGAGCGCGCGGCTTCTGCGGGCGATGCTTTTCGGCGTCAGCCCGATCGATCCGATCACGTTCACGGCCACCGCCGCGCTCCTGTGCGCGGCGGCGCTCGTCGCCGCGCTGGTGCCGGCGCGCGCCGCGCTGCGCGTCGATCCCGCCGAAGCGCTGCGGCACGACTGACGACCGAAAAAGGGGTACGGCCCCTTTTTGTAACTATCTCTGAAACGACATTTCCTTCAACGCCGCGATCCGCGCGGCCATCGGCGGATGCGACGCGAACAGGCCAGACCAGCCGCCGTCCTCGCGCAGGTTGGCCTGGCGGCCGAGCGGATCGGCGATGCACATGTGCGCCGAGCCCCGATTGATCGCCTGCGTCGGCGCGACCGCGGCGTCGATCTTCTCGAGCGCGTGCGCGAGGCCCATCGGATTGCGCGTCAACTCCGCCCCCGACGCGTCCGCGAGATACTCACGCCGGCGCGACACCATCATCGCGAGCGCCTGCGCCATCAGCGGCGCGAGGAGGATCGCGACGATCCACACGACGAAAAACACGAGGCCCAGCGCGCCGCCGCCGCTGCCGCGATCGTTGTCGCGCCGGCGTCCGCCGCCGCCCCACCACATGCCGCGGCGCGCCCAGTCCGACAGCAGCGCCACGCCGCCGACCAGCGCGGCGACGATCGTCATCAGGCGCACGTCGAGGTTCCTGATGTGGCTCATCTCGTGCGCGACGACGCCCTGCAGCTCGTCGCGATCGAGCGCGTCCAGCAAGCCGCGCGTCACGGCGATCGACGAGTGTCCGGGGCCGCGGCCGGTGGCAAACGCGTTGGGATCGGGGTCGGGCACGATGTACACCGGCGGACGCGGCAGGCCGGCGGCGATCGACATCTCGTCGACCACGTTGTCGAGCTGCTTGAGCTTCAGCTTGTCCGCGTCGCTCGCGGCGGCGACGACGTCGGCGATCGGCTTCGCGCCGGTGGCCAGCAGGACCGCGCGGTCGCCGGTGAAATAACTCGTGACGGCGGACACCGATCCGACGCCGAGCGCCAGCAGCGACCCGACCGGGAATCCGCCGCCGACGTTGAGGTAGAAGGCATCGAAGCCGAGGCCGAGGATGAACAGGAAGGTGACGAACGCGAACATCACGAGCCACGTCCGCCGCCGGTTCGAGGCCTGTTGTTCGTAGAGATTCATCGACCGGCGCGCGTCAGTGCCGCGCCAGATCCACGGTCGGCACGGCGCGATCGCCGGCGTCGGTGATCTCGAAAAGCTCCGCCGGCTTGAACCCGAACATGCCCGCAAAAATGTTCGTCGGGAAGACCTGCTGCGCCGTGTTGAAGTTCGTGGCGATGTCGTTGTAGAACTGCCGTGCGAAGCCGATCTTGTTCTCCGTGCTCGACAGCTCTTCCTGCAGCATCTTCACGTTGTCGTTGGACTTCAGCGTCGGATAGTTCTCGGCGAGCGCGAACAGCTTGCCGAGCGCCTGCGTCAGCTGCCCTTCCTTCTGCGCCGCGTCGGCGGGGCCGGTGGCGGCCAATGCCCTGGCGCGCGCGTCCATCACCGACGTCAGCGTGTCCTTCTCGAAGTCCATCGACCCGCGGACGGCATTCACGAGGTTGGGGATCAGATCGTGGCGGCGCTTCAGCTGCACGTCGATCTGCCGCCAGCCGTTCAGCACCTGATTCCGCAGGCCGACCAGCCGGTTGTAGCTCGCAATCGCCCAGATGACGAGCAGCGCAACGATGCCGAAGAATACGAGAATGGCCATGATCTTCCGCCTCTTATCCGATCATCGATGGAAGTACGTGTCGGTGTGGTCCAGCCAGTCCTGGCGGATCGGGCTGAACACGTCGAGCTCGAACGTGTCCTCGAGCGCCTCCGCCTGATGCTCCATCCACGAGGGGATGTGCAGCACTTCGCCTTCGCGCACCGTGATCTCGTCGCCGCCGATCTTGAACTTGAGCGCGCCCTGCAG